>TARA_B110000208_G_scaffold68417_1_pt1 | contig 13868 bp, 9 predicted proteins | sample TARA_B110000208 | Tara Oceans TARA_B110000208 (sample SAMEA4397426) | marine metagenome | biome: Polar Biome; feature: [SRF] surface water layer (ENVO:00010504); material: water (ENVO:00002006), including particulate matter (ENVO:01000060) such as... | depth 5 m
CTAGACGCCGGTGGGTCAATGGATCCACATATAAAATTGGTTGAAGAGCTATTTTCGGCTGCACGCTCAGAGTTTAAACATCTGGAAAGCTATTATTTCCATAATTGCCTTTATGAAGGCCTTTGGCGCGACAATGAGCGCCGATGGACGGAGCAAATACCCACTGAAGAGGTTTTACGCACCTACGGGCCGGATTATAAATGTATATTTGTGGGTGATGCGTCAATGTCGCCTTATGAAATTGCTTATGTGGGTGGTGCGAATGAGCATTGGAATAAAATTTCGGGCCAACAATGGCTGTTACGCGCTCAGGAGCAGTGGAAAGATTCAATATGGTTTAACCCAGTGCCTGAACGGTACTGGCCCTATACCCAGTCAATTGCCATGATTCAAAAAATATTTGAAAATCGTATGGTTCCCATGACGTTGGATGGAATTTCATCAGGAATGAAGTTAATTACATAACTATATGATAAAAAAATTTAAATATAATTAGTATGTACCAGCTTAAATCCAAGCTGTGATTGAAACCTCTCGTCACCTACGCCATATAAAGCTTATGCATTTTATTATACCCATAGGGTTTGCAGTGATAGTTGGCCTAGTGAGCTACCTAGTCTCGGTCACCCAAACCAAGCGTACGTTGGCCGCACAGTCCAAACCTTTGAATAACTCCACCCTCGAGAAGCATTTTATGCAGCTTGCACATGCTCTCGACCTCAAGCGTCTACATGTGAATATCTATGAAATTGATCCAGTTAATGGCTTGGCGGCACCCGATGGCCAAATCTATATTACTCGAGGGTTTTTGGATAGATTTAATAATGGTGAGGTGAGTGCTGCAGAAATGAGCTCCGTCATTGCCCATGAATTAGGCCATGTAGCCCTAGGGCATACTAAACGCCGAATGATCGATTTCTCAGGGCAAAATGCCATGCGTACCGTTCTTGCTGTAACTTTGAACCGATTTATACCATTTATTGGCCCGTGGATTGCCAATATGGCAGTCAACATGGTTGCCGCAGGCATGTCGCGCAAGGATGAATTCGAGGCCGATTCCTATGCCACCGCTTTGATGATCAAGGCCGGGCTTGGAGTAGCTCCGCAAAAAAGCTTGTTCACAAAGCTCAATAAGCTGACAGCAAACAGCGGCTCCACCCCCGCTTGGTTTCTCAGCCATCCAAAGACCAGTGATCGTATAAAAGCTATTGAGGCCAATGAAATGCGTTGGACCGGCACCGTTTCATAATTTCTCTATCAGACGACCAAATTGCGGCAACCAAGCTTTTCGCCAAATATCCAGGGCTCTGACATCTGGATGTGCAGATTGTATGTTTGACATAATGGGTTGAACAACTGCCGCTAACCCGTTGGCGTTATGCTTCAATAGCTGGCGCAAAAATGCATCAGGATCCATGCGTTCAAGACCATAGCTGCGCAGTTCATCCTGTGGAAAGTCTTTTTTATTATGGGTAACTATAACATCGGCATGCTGGCCTACGGCTAAACCTAAAATGTGGATATCATCTCGATCTGGTAGCCAAAATTCGGCCAAAGATGTCGGGTCTGGGCGGATAGATGTTTCAAACTCCCGTCGAAACCGAACAATCGCAGCCTCAGCCTCTAACCGCTGCAAAGGTGTTTTGCCCGCCCGTAACCATTCGCCCAGAATGCGGGGTGACACAATTACCTCAACTCGGCTCTGTGTAGCACATGCCAACAAAACGGCCCGCAAAAAGCTTGGCACCAAAACACAGGTGTCAAAAACAACCCGCATCACAGCATACGAAAGACAAGGGTTTTTAAATAGCTCGACTCAGCAAGTGCCATATGATGCGGATGATCTGGTCCTGCGCCACCAGTAAAGATCAGCTGCGCTTGCCGGCCAGTGCGACCGATGCCACGGATACATGCTGAACGAAAGCGTTCCATATCAGCAGCATGTGAACAAGAGCATAGGGTTAAATAGCCTCCATCAGAGACCAAAGCACTGGCCAAACGAGCTACCCGTTCGTAAGCACGTAAGCCCGCCTCACGAGATGATTTCTGTGGCGCAAAAGCTGGCGGGTCACATACGACTACTTCAAAAATTTTACCAGCTGCAGCCATTTCTACCATCGCGTCAAATGCGTCACTTTTAATAGTTTCAAATGGTACGTCTGACTTGGTAGCTGCAGCACCACGAATGGCTAGATCCAAAGCAGGTTGAGAACCATCAATACAGGTTACTGATGCCGCACCCTGTGCCATAGCCGCAAGTCCAAAACCGCCCACATGTGAAAATACGTCCAAAACAGTTTTGCCCGCTGATAGGCCTTTCACAAATTGATGATTAGGGCGTTGATCGTAGAAAATTCCAGTTTTTTGACCCTCAGCCACATCCGCAAAATAGACAGCGCCATTCATAGGCACTGCAATAGCATCTGTTGGCATTTCCCCCAATGCCATGCGGCGGGAGTCGTCCAACCCCTCCAGTATACGCGCACGCCCGGCGCCATTAACAACGATAGATGTGGGAGACATCACGACTTTCAGTGCATCCACTAAAGCAGGTAAGAGATCATCAACCCAAGCAGCATTGGGTTGGATGACCAACAGATCAGAAAACCTATCAATGATCAGCCCTGGCAGGTGATCGGCCTCAGCGTGAACTAACCGGTAATAGGGCTTGCTATAAAGTTGCTCCCGCAGAGCTAAGGCCAGTCTTATTTTCTGCGCAAACCAATCTGCGTCAATCACAGTATCTACGTCGTCAGATAGCTTGCGGGCAAAAATTTTTGAATTAGGATTCACTGCGAACAAACCCAGAATATTTTGGGCATGATCATGCAAAATGGCCAAACTGCCTGGACGCAAAGCCTTCGTCCTGCGGTCCGTAACTAATTCATTGTCATAAATCCATGGAAATCCATGCCGTACACGCTGTGCGTTGGTTTTTGGCTTTAGCCGTATAACTGCATGGTCATTGAGCATTTCTGTCCCCTTTGTGGTTACTACCCGCCTAATTCAGGCAAAGTATGGGGACAAGGGCAGATACGCATTGATTTTGTTTGCAAACTATGATGATAGCGCTAACAAGAACTATTGGAGAGCACAATGAAATTGGATTCAAGACTGAACACCATAACACAAAAAATTGTGCAACGTTCAAAAAATAGCCGTTGCGCCTATCTGACTAAGGTTGCCAAAGCGGCAGAAGACGGGCCACGTCGTGCACATTTAAGCTGCGGCAACCAAGCCCACGCCTATGCAGCAATGGGACAGGATAAATCCACGTTGTTAGAAGAACGCGCACCAAATATAGGCATTATCACCGCTTATAATGATATGCTATCAGCCCATCAGCCGTTTGAAACTTATCCAGCACAAATAAAAGACGCCGCCCGTACTTTGGGTGCTACAGCCCAAGTTGCAGCCGGTGTGCCAGCCATGTGCGATGGCGTAACCCAAGGTCAGCCAGGCATGGAGCTAAGCTTATTTTCACGCGACACCATTGCTCTTTCAGCTGCGATTGGACTTTCGCATAATACCTTCGATGCAGCCATCTTTCTAGGAGTATGCGATAAGATCGTACCCGGATTGGTAATTGCTGCCGCCACCTTCGGCCATTTACCTGCTATATTTCTACCCGCTGGCCCGATGCCTTCCGGCATATCCAATGACGCGAAGACTGAAATTCGCAAGCAGTTTGCTGATGGCGTGTGTGACCGTGAAGAACTGATGGCCGCCGAAATGGCCAGCTATCACGGTCCAGGAACCTGTACTTTTTACGGCACTGCAAACTCTAATCAAATGTTGATGGAGTTTATGGGGCTACACCTTCCCGGTGCCAGCTTTGTCCCACCAAACAGTAAGCTGCGCGATGAGTTAAACATTCAAGGCACCAAACAAGTTCTAGCCAACACAGCTCTGGGGCATACCTATATTTCTACGTCACAGATTCTTGACGAAAAGGCTTGGGTCAATGGGATTGTGGGCCTGATGGCCACAGGAGGATCGACCAATCTTGTGCTACACATACCAGCCATGGCTCGGGCCGCTGGGGTAATCCTGGTACCTCAGGATTTTGCGGATATTTCGGCGATAGTACCGCTCTTGGCCAAAGTCTACCCAAACGGCTTAGCTGATGTGAATCATTTTCACGCCGCGGGCGGCCTGCCCTATTTGATATCACAACTACTGGATGCCGGCTTGTTGCATGAAAATGTTAAAACTATAATGGGTCCCAGTCTGCGCCATTACAGCCGCCAAGCGGTACTCAAAAATGGTAAAGTGGGCTATGTAAATGCGCCAAAACACAGCCTAAACCAAAAGATATTACGCCCCACAAAAGATCCATTTCAAATCAGTGGCGGATTACAAAATTTAAAGGGTAATCTCGGAACTGCTGTGGTCAAGGTTTCCGCTGTTGCAAAGGATCAGCGCTTTATTGAAGCCCCGGCTGCCGTATTTCAAAGCCAAGATGCGGTAAAGAAGGCATTCCGATCTGGCGCACTCAACCGCGATGTTATTGTGGTCGTGCGCTATCAAGGTCCTTCGGCAAACGGCATGCCGGAGCTGCATAATCTCACACCATTTTTAGCAATTTTGCAGGACCGTAACTTCAAAGTAGCCTTGGTCACTGATGGCCGTATGTCCGGCGCATCTGGAAAAGTCCCTGCCGCCATTCATCTGTCGCCTGAAGCCATCGACGGTGGAGCAATTGCTCAAATTGAAGATGGCGATATCTTACGCTTGGATTTAGTAAATGGAACTCTAGAAACCTTAGCAGAAAATTGGCAAGATAGAAAGATCGTACACCCTGACCTGTCGGACCATCAAGAAGGCTTGGGACGCGAGCTATTCTCTGTATTCCGGCATAACGTTGGACCTGCCGTCCGGGGCGCGGGCATCGTAACATAGGAAATACCAAATGACCCATTCAGAAATAATAGCCAGAGTCTGCGCCGCCGCGCCCGTCATTCCAGTCTTAACAATCGAGCGGCTCGAAGATGCCCAGCCCTTGGCACGAGCCTTGGTTGCCGGTGGCTTGCCCGCCTTGGAAATCACCCTGCGCACAGATGCAGCACTTGAGGCGATTGCAGCAATTGCCGAGGTAGAGGGCGCTATAGCTGGAGTTGGTACACTACTTACCCCCACACAAGTGCGTAATGCCAAATCCGCAGGTGCAATATTTGGAGTGTCACCGGGAGCCACGCCAATCTTGGTCGCGGCGGCACAAGAGTTTGACCTACCACTATTACCAGGGGCCGCCACAGCAACAGAGGCCATGCGCCTGCTAGAACAAGGGTTTTTCTTCCAGAAGTTTTTTCCCGCAGAAGCCGCAGGTGGTGCGCTAGCGTTAGGATCTATAGCTGGGCCGTTGCCGCAAATCAAATTCTGCCCAACTGGTGGAATTACACCGGAAAACGTCAAAAACTATTTAGCTCTGCCCAACGCGCTTTGTGTAGGTGGTAGCTGGGTTGCGCCAAAAGCGCTCGTGGACTCAGGCTCTTGGGATAAAATTACACAGATAGCCCGTCACGCCGCTGACCTGCTTCGGTAACGCGCCCAGCTCTACCACCGCGCCTGATCTTTTTAGGTGCAGGGGCAAGGGCTGCCTGTAAGACCGCTGTCATCGGATGGTCAGGTAAGTCGGCTCCATAATGTGAAATGCAGAAGGCAATATGCTTAGCTGGATCCGCACTCACAGGTACTTGGATGGCCCAATCAAAGAAAATAGTTTTGCACATTGGAGGCGTAATACATTCAATCCTGTAACTTTCACGTATTAAGCCTTTAGGATCTACATTTTCAACTTTCATATTTGTGCCCTTCAATCTCAACAAGAATACAATCGATAATTTTTGCGCACTCCACACGCTTTCTCACAACAACGAGATCAAACTCACTATCAGAATCAAATTGCGTTATCCGCAATAATCTAGCACGCCCACCTTCTCCAAAGTCAGCATCATAATTATCGGTGCCACACATTAGCCTGTGCAGTAGGCGCAAATCCGACAGCCAATCGTGAGATCGCGCCAATTCATCGAGATCAGCCGCTTTAAAACAAACTGCGTTCTGCCCACTGCGCAATTGTGCAACTGTAGAAAGGTCGCGGCAGTTTTGGACCAACGCAACACTCTGCCCAAAAAGTTCAATGTCTTGAAGGCCACCCGGACCACGCTTTATATCCCAAAGACCTCGTTGCAATTTGGTTTCAGCTAACCGCATACGCATGTCACGCAAGCCGGACATTACAGCAGTAAAATCTCCTTTTTCGTCCAGAATAGTCTGTAATAGAATATTGATTTTTTGGCGAAAATCCATGCTACCAGTTATGGCTCTCGCCCGTGTCAGGGCCAAATGTTCCCAAACCCACGCCTCAGTTCGTTGATAGGCCTCAAATCCAGTCAAAGATGTGGCCACAGGCCCCGCACGGCCAGACGGACGCAAACGCATATCAACCTCATAGAGAGTCCCATGGGCCGTGGGCGCAGTCAAAGCGGTAATAAAAGCTTGGGTCAACCGTGAAAAATACTGCCGACATGCTAAACTCTTAGCTCCATCCGATAAAGAGTTTGCATCAGCATCAAAGATCAAAATTAGATCTAAATCTGAAACCGAGTTTAGCTTTCCTGCCCCAAGTGACCCCATAGCCAGTATAGTAGTATCTGATTTTGCTATATAGCCATATTTTTTTGCAAACTCGGCATGCACAAACTCTAACAATACCGCCAATACGGCTTGCGCCAGTTGGGCATATTGCTGTGATGCCCGCTCTGGCGTAATGAACTCTTGCAGCACATGAACCCCAATGCGGAAATGCCATTCCTTGGTCCAAATACGTGCCACGTCCAAACCGGTTTCATAGTCAGAGGCGCTCATCAGTGCAGAGGAAAGCTGTACCTGCAATACATCTTGATCTGGCCAAGGCGCAAAAAACTCACCACTCAGCACTGCATCCAATACACCAGAATTTAAACCTAAGTATTGAGCCAAGGCTGGGGCACTAACCGCTATATCCGTCAAGAGGTCTATTAATTTAGGGTTAGCTGCAAAAAGAGAGAATACTTGAATTCCAGCTGGTAACCCCTTTAAAAAATTATCAAATTGGATCAAAGCCTCTCTAGGGTTAGGGGCGAGTTGCAGACGTGACAATATCTCAGGGCGCAAGGTATCAAATAAAACTGTAGCCCGTTCTGAACGCATAGCAGCGTAGCTTGGCCAATGGTGCGTGATATCATGATGCTCTTCTAGAGCCACGTCAGGTACCACTCTTGATGTTGGAGCAAAAAAGGCTTCTGTTATTTCATGTACTGCATTTAAATGCACCGACAATTTTCCCAAAAATGCATCAACGGACTGGCTACAAAGCCCCGCTACCCGTGCCAAGCCCTCTTCTGATTGCGGTACGCTTTGAATCTGTGCGTCGCGGATCATCTGAATAGCATGTTCCGTATGCCGCAATACTTTATAACTAGCTTGTAGTTGATCGCTAGTAGTATTGGGCACCCAATCTTTAGTAACCAACTGATCCAATGCTGTGAGCGTTTGCGCCGACCGTAGTTCAGGGTCACGCCCACCAGAAATTAACTGTTGGGTTTGAGTAAAAAATTCAACCTCCCGAATACCACCACGACCCAATTTCACGTCATGCCCGCGTACTTTTATATAGCCGCGCGCACCCGTCTTAGTACGGATTTTCAAACGTAGTGCGTGAGCCTCTTCAATGGCAGCAAAATCTAGATGTCGCCGCCAGACAAATGGTACTATTTGTTCGAGAAACGCAGCACCTGCTACACGATCACCCGCACATATTCGGGCCTTAATGAAGGCTGCACGCTCCCAAGTCCGGCCTAAACTTTCATAATAATCTAGTGCAGAAGACATACCTACACAGATCGGCGTCACTGACGGATCCGGCCGCAAACGAAGGTCAGTCCTAAATACATATCCATATTCAGTAACGTCATTTAGGATTTTAGTCGCTGTTCGCGTAGCTCGCACTAAAACTTGGCGAAGAGCTGAGGCCTCAAGGTAATCCATATTCCGATCATCAAACATTACAATTAGATCAATATCAGAGGAATAATTTAGTTCTCCCGCACCCATTTTACCCATAGCCACAACAAAAAAGCCTGTGTCTGACGGTAGCTTTCCTGAAATTTGATAGGGTGCCAGAGCTGAAGTGAAGGCCACTTGTACAGCAACATCGGCAAAATCCGTAAGAGCTTGAGTTGTTTGGCTGAGCGGATAGGCTCCAGACAACTCTCCCATAGCTAAAAAACCTGCCACCCGTCGCTTTGATGTCCGCAAAACTTGGCTCACAACTTCAGGCGCTGCAGAATCTAGATCTATGGGCAGAAGCCCTATCAGTGGCGACTCTTCATATATTGCGTTTGAGATCCATTCCTGCTCCTGCCGCAAGACAGTAAACAGATATGGACTACATCCACCTATACCCTCTAAGAGCTCGGCAAGATCCCCAGTTGCTGCCCAATCGGCACTTAGCGATTGTCCAGACACGACATCATATGCGAGCGGAACCTGTTTAATTAAATTGAAGACTGCCATTGCTTCAAACTGAGGAGCAACCGACATAAGGTCAATGGGGTAACGATGAGTAAAATCTAAAACGTGTAAAATACGTACTGGTCACGGACAAAGAATATATTGATATAATTAGTACAGTCATCACAAAAACCACCCTTACCGCTGCTGAAAACCTTGATTACAAATAAGTCAGATTGCAGCATTTATCGCCTTCCAAAGCAGCAACACTTGGCCACTTTATTTGTTAGTGACCGCCCAACACAAAAAAATAAAGTCACGAATGGCCACCGCACTGGCTGGTGAGCAACTAGTAAAAGCCCCCACAACTTTAGTCCGGAGTGTGACGGGCTTTGCCATTGGTCGGGTTAGTCCATTTGGTCATCTAAAACCTATTAAGACATTTTTTGTTATTGATTTAATGAAATTTCCAGTAATTTATGCCACATCAGGCATTATAATTCTTATTTTTGGCTGTGTTCCTCAAATGATGTAACATCTCTGCAACGGCCTAATTTCAAACCTTTACCAAAGATATATATTGATTTGGTTATTTATTATCAGCCAGACTATTACTGCTCCAAAGGCGGTAATGCCGTCACAACAGCGTACAATGAAACTTTCTAAGATTTACTATTGGAGATTGAGATTTAGCTTGATAACTTTACAAGAAAATTGATTGGTAACCATGCACCATAGTGTTCCCTTAACTTCACAGTTTTATGTAACCGCACCACAGATATGTCCTTATCTTGAAGGCCGTATGGAACGTAAATTGTTCACCTCCCTTCAGGGCACGGATTCCAGCAACCTGAACAATGCCCTTTCAAAACAGGGGTTCAGACGATCGCAAAATGTACTCTACCGCCCAGCATGTGTGGCATGCACCGCCTGCCTTTCAGCTCGTATTGATGTGGACAATTTTTTTTCCAGTAAAAGTCATCGTCGGATCTTAAAACGTAATGCGAATTTGCTGCGCCGCCCCAATGCGCCATGGGCGACGGAAAAACAATATGAACTATTTAGACGATATCTCGATGTTCGGCACGCCGAGGGTGGGATGGCAGATATGGATATCTTTGAATTTGCAGCAATGATTGAAGAAACACCTATAAACAGTCGCGTGATGGAATATCATACACAATCAGGAGATTTAGCCGCTGTATGCTTAACAGATATTTTTGATGATGGACTATCACTGGTCTACAGTTTTTTTGATACGGACAGGTCTAAAGACTCAATCGGCACATTTATGATTCTCGACCATATAACCGTCGCGCGCGCAGCCGGCCTTCCCTATGTTTACCTCGGCTATTGGGTGCCTGGCAGTGATAAAATGGCATATAAGGCCCGTTTCTCTGGAGTTGAAATTTTTCGTAATCAGAAGTGGACACCAATTGATCCAGCAGACAGCTATCAAACTGAAACTAATCCTATGGAGGTAAGGTCAATTACTCAGCAAGTAGCAAATATATCAATGCCAAGTGTCATGCATGAAAGTGATTCCTGACCATTTTTTAAAAAACTGTCCGCACTAAAAACTACATAGATCAATAATTTATTATATTTTAATCAAATCAAAACTAGTAAAGAAATTTATGATGATAGTGGCTCCCCATAGGTACCAAATCAGTCATGATGATTTCAAAATTTGATAATTTTAAATGAAATTTAATAACAAAAAAATCTTTTGATATTCAAAAAGCTATAGCCAAAGAGGCTACAAAATAGCAGTCCACCAAACACCCCAATCAAGATTCTCGACATCCACGTTATCAGTAGATAAATCTCAACATTGCCCCGAGTATAGTGTGAACGCGCAGATACAAGAGAAATGAAAATAATTGTACTGAGAGACGTAGCAATGGTCATATGCATCGATAATTCGTGAGAAAAATTAATGGTGCTAAGAATCTAAAATAGTCCGGAACAAGCACAATACCTCCAGCAACACCGAGAACGCCAGCGAGGATACCTGAAAGCACCGATGCAACTATGAGCCTAACTATAATGGTAATAATCTGTGTTTGTGAGTTAATCCACCAATCAGAAACTCAACGCGGCTCCATCTGCACGTGGGTCTGTAGCAGTTTCAACTAAACCACTTGGATGAAGGACCAAAGCGCCTGCATGGCCAGTCAAGTCACTATATTCAGGTAGCATTTCAACATCATGGCCCGCTAATTTAAGATCATTAATCAAACCTTCATCAAACCTACTTTCCAGCTTTAAGCTTGTACTGTCATCACCCCAAGTTTTACCTAGCAGCCAGCGGGGCGCAGTCACAGCTGCCTGTAGGTCCATCCCAAACTGGACATAACGCGTAAAAACAGCAGATTGTGTTTGTGGCTGACCCTCACCGCCCATCGTCCCGTAAGATAACACGCGGCCATCGCCCAGATGCGCCAGCGCAGGGTTGAGCGTATGGAATGGTCTGCGGTACGGACCTACCTGATTTGGTCCAGGCGCTAGCGAAAAGCCTGCACCACGATTCTGGAAAAAAACACCGGTGTCAGTACAAGTTAGGCCTGAACCAAATTCCCAATAAACACTTTGAATAAAACTGACTACCGTGCCATCACTATCTGAAGCTCCCATCCAGATAGTATCACCCTCTGCTGGGTTATACGGCCAGTCAAGGGCCTTGGTCTTATCAATTTGCGCAGCTTTTTCATCAAGTTTTGCGTCCTGCAACCAATCTTGTGCCTGAACAGTCATATAATCAGGATCACCCAATTCAACGTTGCGCTGCATAAAAGCCTGCTTAGTGGACTCGACCAGCCCATGAAGATGGTCAAAGCCTTCGCCGGTTGTCACACCCAGACGATCAAATAATCCAAGGATCATCAAGGAAGCAACGCCCTGAGTCGGAGCTACCATGTTAAATAGCTGTCCATACGATGTCTTGATCACCAGTGGCTTCACAATTTGTGCCCTATAACCCGCAAAGTCAGATGCACGCAGCGGACTTTCATTTTTCTCAAGGTAAGCAGCATGTGTTCGCGCCGATTCACCCTCGTAATAGCTCCGCAATCCGTGCGTTGAAAGATGCTCCAGCGTCTCACCAAGATTCTTTTGAACCATCCGATCGCCCGCCTGCGGCGGCACGCCGTCAATCAGATAAGTTTCTGCAAAACCCGGCACATCCCGCAGACCTACCAATTTTTCAGAAGTACAAACTGCCTGATTTCCAGTGACAGCTATGCCTTCCTTAGCATGACCAATAGCGTCAGCGAGCAGTTGCGATAAAGGAAGGCGACGCTCCCTAGGCACCAACGATAGTGCAGTGTCCCAGCCGCTGATAGTACCTGGTACCGTCAAAGCAGCCAGCCCACCCCTTGCTGGAATTTCTTTTGTATACCCTTTGGAAGCATAAAACTCTGGCGTTGCTAGCGCCGCGGCTGTACCACAGGCCGAAATCCCAACAGGCGATTTGCCCGGCTGATGAATAATCCAGAATCCGTCCCCGCCGATCCCGTTCATATGTGGGTAGACTACCGCGATAGTAGCTGCTGCAGCCACCATAGCTTCTATCGCAGTACCACCTTTCGCCAAAATGTCGCGTCCAGCAAGGGTAGCAAGCCTGTGCGGCGCAGTAAAACCGCCGTTTAGACCAAGAGAAGATTTCAACATTTTAATACCCTATCGCTAGTATATTTTATTTCCGTTTTTTATCAGTTTCTTATGAAATAGTTTGTAAAATTGTATAAACCACTACGCCAATGAGTATTATACTTCCAATTAAGACAAGAAGAGGTTCAGCAGCCTTATTATTGAAGAAGGGTTCAATGAACGGCCAGATGTATTTTTTAATCATAATGGGCCCGCTTGTTCATCCTATTTGCAAAAGGGACTGCCCGGAAGGCAGCCCTTTGATGTATTGAAAAGTAGATTCTAGAAATTCAAAGACAGGTCTCGATGAACCGCTGTGCAAGACGCAAGATAGAGAGCCTGCTCTCTGTTGAGAGACCCCTGCTGACGTATTCCAATTGTCCCACGAAGAGCGCTCACGTAGCTTTCCATATCCCCACGCAGTCCACTTTCAGCCACAGAACGCCACTCGATTTGATCCCTGTAGACTTTCATCACTTTTTGAAAGTCCTCTAAAGCTTTTTCACGGTTAAGTTTACGTTTCCCTAAAGATTTTTTAACTTTGCCCAGATATTTTTTGACATCGTCAGCCCCGGCAATACCACGCACTATTCGCTCCATAGCCTTTACAGCTTGTTCAGCATCAGAGAATTCGGCCATTTCGATCACTTTTTCCAATTCTTGAAGCGGACGTTGTAACGCTATGTAAGCCTCTGTTGCCGCAAAAACTGATACGACTTCATTTGCAGATTCGTAGGCGTCATCCGCCGCTCGGCGGTATCCATTGCGAGCTGCCGATTCCGCGCCAGTCAGCTTTTGGAATATCTCATAATCTGCGCTCCAAGAAACTGGGATTTCTAATCGAAGTTGGGCAAGTTCAGCCTCTAGGTTAGATATTTCTAATTGTAAAATATCCTGTTCTGTCGTGAAATTTCCTCCATCTAAGCGACCAAATTCTTTTTGAGCTAAGTCCATTTTTTCGGTTGCCTTACGTATTCTCTTTTCGAGACCTCTGACCTTAATAAGACGTGGACGAAATTCATCTTCGACCAAAACAACAGCGGTATGAGTATTAGTAATATCAGTTAGAGATGAGATAGCGAGTTCTGAACTTTCGACTGAGCCAGAAATTAACGCTTTCAGTGATTTAGGTAGTCCGTTTATATCTAAGAATTTAGCAGCCTCTATAGCAGACACTGTAGCTCCATTTTCATTGTTGAGTTTATCAATCACAAATGTATCAAGACAAAATTGAAATCTTGGGTTGCGTGGTGGAGGCGCTGTCTCAGCAAGGTAGTTTGATCTATTTGGCAGATAATTTACGAGTTGTGGATAACCACCGACAATTATTAATGCAGCTAATTGTAAACAGATAAATGGTACGACACCACGATACATTTGAACTGTTTTGACCACTGCCGGTGCTACACCGCGCAGGTAAAAAAGAGCAAACCCAAAAGGTGGTGTGAGGAACGAAGTTTGAATATTCAAACCAATCATAACGCCCAGCCAAACAGCAGTAATATTAGCACCAGGATCTGCAAGTAAAATAGGTGCAACAATTGGTACCACAACTACAGCTATTTCGATGAAGTCTAGGAAAAATCCAAGAAGAAATATCACAATCATTACTATAATAAACTGGACCCAAAATCCGCCAGGCAATGAGTTTAAAAAGTCGCGGACTAATTCCTCACCACCGAAAGCGCGAAATGCCGAAGTTAACATTGCGGCACCGAGAA
>TARA_B110000208_G_scaffold192054_1_pt1 | contig 13846 bp, 4 predicted proteins | sample TARA_B110000208 | Tara Oceans TARA_B110000208 (sample SAMEA4397426) | marine metagenome | biome: Polar Biome; feature: [SRF] surface water layer (ENVO:00010504); material: water (ENVO:00002006), including particulate matter (ENVO:01000060) such as... | depth 5 m
TACTGAATCTGAAAGAATTACGACAAGTGATTTCGAAATTCCAAATACGAATACTGAACCTGAAACTGACGAAGACAAATCAAGAAATCAAGAAGAGTCAAGTTCTAATAAAAAAACGATTCTTATTGTTGAAGACAACTTTGAATTACAATCGTTTTTAAAAGAGCTTCTAATACTAAAATACAATATTATACTTGCAGAAAACGGAGAAGAAGGATATTACTATGCTAAAAGTAATTTTCCAGATCTTATTTTAAGTGACATTATGATGCCAAAATTAGATGGTATAGAGATGTGTAAGAAACTTCAAAGTGATAGTTTAACGAAACACATCCCTGTTGTTTTGTTGACCGCAAAAAACTCTACAAACTCTAAAATATTAGGTCTTAAATCTGGAGCTATAGAATATATAAACAAGCCATTTAATACGAATGAATTATTACTGAAGGTAAAAAATATTATTGCTTCTAAAGAACATATTATATCCAAATACAGAAAAGAAGCGATTAGTCACCCTGAGGTTTTGTTAGATAAATCTCAAGACGAACTTTTTCTTGAAAGTCTCGTTTCTAATATCAACTTAAGATTGGAAGATGCTAATTTTAAACTTGAAGAACTCGCGGAGTCCTTAAACATGAGCTATTCAAGGCTATATAGAAAATGTAAATCTTTAACCGGGAGTAGTTTATTAGATTTTGTACGATTGCTTAGGTTGAAAAAAGCAGCCATTCTAATTGCAAAATATGGATTTAATATTTCTGAATCTGCGTTTAAAACCGGATTTAATGACCCCAAATATTTTTCAAAATGTTTTAAAAAGCACTTTAAACTAACTCCTGGAGATTTTAAAAAAGAAGCGCAAAAAACAGATATCAATTCATACTTGAAAAAACATTCTATTGATGAGTTGGATCATTAAAAGGATGTAATGAACTAGTGCAAGAAATCAAAAAAAATTGATCTGTTGCACTACTTAGCACACCTCTTACCTCTTGCTTATTTAGTATATACCTACTTCTGCTAAATGTGTAAAAAACACATCTTCTTCCGAATTATCATCATAACCACTTTTAACTATAACTTTAAAATACTGAATAGTTATTGGAGTCGGTAATTCTATTAACTGTTTTGCAGTACCATCATTCAATATAAAATCACCAAGGCTTTTAAAATTTACACCATCTATACTTGTTTCTATTGTGATTTCTTTTGGTCTGCCTTTATATTTAGTTGCTCTGTGCAAAAAGGTAAACCCTTTAATTTTTTGATCAATATTTAAGTTAACAGTAAAAGAATGTGGATAGTTAGGTTGTAAATCAGACCAAGCCGAATGCCAATAGCTTTCACTATTAAGATCAATTGCATGCTTTGCATGCCCACTCTTCTTCCCTTCTCCATTAGTCTCTTCAGAAGAAGATTCCATAATCGTCCAATCGCTGGTTTCCTGTTCAATTATTTCAATCTCATCAATAATAAGATCCGATTCCTTTTTATTATTTTTGACAAATCCAAACCAAGAGTTACCAGATTTAGATCCAATAAAAGTAACGGAGTAGGTTTGCGTTTCTAACTGAGTTCCAATAATACTTTCTGATACTATTTCAGTATTATCTCCTAGAGCAAATGAATAATCATTTGATGCTGTTTGATATTTAAACGTAACTGTATATTTTTTCCCTGCTTTGAAACGTACATTTTGCGGAATGGTTTGCACAACTAACCCTTTTACATCTTCATGTAATTTCAAAGACCATTTCCCTTCAATTACATCATCAATTTTTTTCCCATTCCACCCTTTTTGAGTATAAGGAGCATGCAATTCTGCTAAATGAATCCTTGGATCATTCGTCCCTCCTGCAGGACCTTTAACAAAAGGAAAAATTCCTGATGGCACCTGTTCAAAGTTTTCTGCAAAATAGAGACTGTCTGCTTTTTTTGTTGGAGCAATCGCTTTTACTCTAATATTATCAAACAATACTTTTCCAGCCCCTTTATCAGCACTTAAAAGTAATTCAACATCTTCATGGTGCTCTTCTACATCAAAGTGCACATACATTCTTTGCATGTTTGTCCCATGTTTACTATCAGCTAAGATATAATTTTCCCATAAAGAATTAATGGCATATGCTGATGTTGATGTGTTTTTTGTTTTCACCGTTAAAGTTGCTTTTCTGTTTTCTGTATTTACATAAACAGACGCGTAATAATGTCCTTTAGGCAACCTTTTAATTGCTTGCCTTACCTCAGCCTTATCTCCTTTATCTATAAATAATTCATATTGTCCATTATCATTTCTTTTAACAGCTGTATTTGTTCCATTTAGCGTCCAATTATTTAAATCACCACTATTAAAACCTATGTTTTTCACCAACGAACCTTCCCCCCAAACCATGGTTTCTTTTTGCTGTTTCTTTTTAAATAGTACATAAGGTGTTTTAGGCTTCGCTGAAAGTTCAACTTGATTATTCACTACAGAAATTTCTTTCTCATTAACCTTTCCTAAGTCTGTTAATTGATATACATAAACAGTAGAAATGTTTTCCCACGAAGTTGGCAATTCCCAAGAAGAACTTCCTCCTTCATCATTCCAGTGATATAATTTCGCTCCAGTTTTAGGATCCCAAGGCAATAAATACGTATTTCCTTTTAGTAATACCTTACCATTCTTTGTAATGATTTTTTTTTCTGAATCGGTAGATACTTTTACACCGTCAGCAAAAGTGATGCTTTTTTCTTCCCATTTTTCAATAGGAAAATGCTGTAAATATTTAGTAGGTAAATTAATATCAAATGTAACATCTATACAATCATCATAATTAACTCTTCCTTGCCAACCTTCAAAATCCACCATTTCTGCACCCCCTAATAAAGGGTGTTTTGCAATCCATGTATCTTTTTGGTGATTTCTAATAAAACGAACAATTTTACTATTGTATCCTTTGATTGTTTTCCCTCCATATCTATAATCCACTGCCCAGTGATTCCAAACAGCATCATATTCGTGATCTTGCGGAAATTCTGTCGTATAGTACAACCCTAAAGAATGAATTTCCCTTCCTAATTGTCTACTATCCCAGCTTCCTTTTGCATACCAAACATCTACATACAAAAAGTCTAAAGCGGGCACTTGATCCTTCAATGATTTTATTCTTTTAAATCTATTCCCTGAAACGCCATCATATCTTTTATTCATATAATAAGATTGATCTAACCAGTTCCAACCTTTTTTTTCTTTATCTATCAATGTTTCATTAAAAGCTTGTGCTTCTGGATACGATTCTGTTCCATTGATATGAACACCAATTGATGTATTGTATTTTTTAGCTGCATTTGCTAACACATTTAACTCCTCTACTCCTCCTTGTTTCTGACCAATATCTGCATAGTCTGGATGTTTAGAGTCATGTCCTTCAGAACCATATCCTTTCAAAATCACATACTGTCCAAGTCCGTCGGTATTTAAATATACACGTTTGGTTTCCTCTAAAGATTTGGTAAATGGATTGGTGGCCTGACTCGCGAAATTCATCGGAATTCTTTGTACAACCATATTTGGAATTTTCTCTGAACCAACAGGTGTATTTAGAATATCTCTGTAAGCAATTGCTCCATCTTGCCAATCTACTATATTGTCATTATTAACGTCATTGGTAATCACAATTTTTAGTTCTGGTAAAGGACTTGGTTTTGTCATCTCTTTTGCTCTATAAATCCAAGAACCGCTCCACACTTTAGTTGTTTTAACTCTATTATGTTTTGTTGTTTTCTTTTGTAAACGGATACTATCTGTTTTTTCTTGAACAGCGTTAGACCAAATTGCAGCAGCTAGTTTCTTTGTATTTACAATTGCATATAAATACCCTTTTGCAATACTATCTACCGGTGTTTTTTTAGTTATTTTTTGAAAAACATCTCCAGTTCCTTCAATAGCTGTAAACATTTTCGAACCTGAGAATTGCGCATTTTTATCAGTGCTTTTTACACTTAACAAACTATGATTAGGAAACTCAATAGTATGAACTTTAAAAACACCGTTTTCAGTTATTGTATCAAATTTTAATGAAACAATATTTTTTTGAACCGAAATATGAAGTTTTAATTCTACATCTAATTCGGTAATGGAAAGCGTATACAGTATTTTGCTGTTTTCTGTTTTAGAACTAACTTTTGGCGAATAGCTTTCTCCATTGATCAGCACACTACTTAATTGGTTTTCATTCGCAGATATGATATCTCCTGATGTTTCCCACTGATAGCTTACAATTCTAGGAAATGTTTCATCTACAGTTACGATTAACTGATTTGAATTCAATATGGTTACTTTTTGTGCTAGTGTACTTAAGGAAATACAGCAACATAAAATTGACGTATATAACAATTTCATTTACTTATCTTTTTTATTTTTATTAATTTTTTTATTGATAGCTTGCCATTATCCTAGCAATTAAAATCGTTTTTGATGTTTCTGTTTTATATTTATAATTCATCTCTAGAAACCAACAACCACCTCTAAATCTTCATCAAAACCTGAAGAAAAAACTCTCAATCCGCTCAAAATTATAGTTGGAATAGCAATTGTAATTTTCACAAATTTACCATTTCTTTTATTCTCATAAAATCGATCGATATAATGGCTGTAAATATTCATTAAGCAAATATGTTTATTTTATCTCATTTTTTAGTGAAAGTAATACTCAGAAAAGAGGACATATTTCACAGGATTACCTTTTGCCGAAATTATACACTTTTTTGACTAAAATTCACGCCAAATAGCTTCTAACAAACAGCATCCTAAAAGACAGAAATAAATATCTATTTATTAAAATTAGCAAAGGAGAAATATTTCAGTATTCATTGCCGAACAAAAAAAAAGGGGAAGCTATTGTACCTTTTGAGAATGGTCTCGCACATCCTATATTGACCACGAATTTTTAAAATAGACTCAGAGTCAGCACAGAAAAATTTGAAATTTTCACGGATAATACACAAGCAAGTAAATCTCTTAGAAATAAACCTTTTAGAAGCAATTACTTTTAAAAATGAAAGAATAATAATGCAAATACATTTATTTTGTTATTATACTCCTCTTTTTTGCATAAAAACTCCACACTAACCAAGACGTGTATGCAATATATTTGTAATACATGATTGATAAAAATATATTATTTAGTTTGATGAACAGTAAGATGAAAAAAATTCTATTTTTTATCCTCTTATTTTCAGGTACAATGGTCCAATCACAAACAGATCCTTGGACGAATCTATTTTTAGAATGGAACAATACTCAAGGTAATTCAGGTACCGGAGTTATACGCTCAATTCGTGTTGATCCAAGCAGTTCAAATACAGCAATTATTGGGGCTTCTACAGCAGGAATTTGGCGCACTACCAACAATGGACAAGATTATTCATTTGTATCAGGTGGAGTTTCTGAAGTAGAATGGGTAAACCAGATAATCTATAGCAGGTCTAATCCTCAAATTGTGTATGCAAATACGGATATAGGAGTTGTAAAATCTATAGACGGCGGTATTAACTGGACTTATACCGGATTACGAAAAATGAAACCAAGTAAATACGGAAGTTTAAATTGGTTAGATGTACCCATAAATAATAGCGATATCGTTTATGCTACCACAGAAGAATCTGGGATTTATCGCATTCATAAATCGACAGATGGCGGCACTAACTGGACAGAAATGTACCAAACTACTAATAAGTTATGGGACATGCGTATAAAACCAGACGATGCTAATACCGTATACATTTTAGAACAAGTAGGCAATTGGATAAACTTTAAAAAATCTATCGATAGTGCATCATCATTTAGCAAAATAAATAGTGGATATCCTTCAAATATAAGTACACAAGCACATAGAGCGCGAATAGCAACAACGCCTGCCAATAAGGATGTTGTATATATTGCCGTTGGTTTTAATGGCGGAGGCACTAGTGATAAAATATCATTTTTCAAATCTTCCAATAATGGCGATTCATTTACGAAGAACTGTTGTGGAAATCCATCTAATCCATTACAATATGCAGCAGGATCTACTGATTTTCTTTCAGGCACTTCTCATATAGCGCAAATAACATGGAATTTTGCTTTTACAGTCTCAGAGACCGATGAAAACTTTTTGGTCTGTGGTGCTAATAAAATAAAAGTAAGCACAGATGGCGGATCGACATGGAATTTTGATCGCTCAGGACAAACAGTTACAGGAAGTCAGTATGACAGTTATGCGTCAAATGACGCACATAGTGGTGTACATGGAGACCATCATGGGTTATCAGTAAGTGGTAATCATATTTGGAATGGAAATGATGGCGGAGTTTATTTATCTACCGATGGCGGAACTACTGTTGTTAAAGATGTTACAGAGGGATTAGGTATTCAAGAATTATGGGGTTTTGGACAATCCTTTAAGAATGATATTATGGCTGTGGGATTAAACCATAATCAAATATGTATTAGAGATGATACTGTTTATGGTGGTTGGATAGGATTTAACGGAGCCGACGCTATGTCTGCAAATGTAAACCCAATAGATGACACCTTTCTGTACACCCATCCTTGGGGAGATGAAAAAGTAACGCGTTCTTTGGTTAGTACAACAGGGCATATTACTAGACCATTAGGCGTTGGTCTTGGATACATCACATTAGATAATCTTGAATTTCATCCTCATCAATATTATACTATATATGGAAATGATTATAGTAACAATGACAGTAGTAATCATTCAAACGATGGGTACAAAATAGTTAAGAGTACAAATAATGCAGCAAACTGGAAAGTTGTAAATGATTTAACTTCTCAAGGAGGTAATGCTATATCGATAAAAGCTAGTTTTGCAGATGCAAACTATGTGTATGCAATTGTAGAACCTAATAAGGTTTTGAAATCAACAGATGAAGGAGAAATATGGACTGAAGTTAGTCCACCATCATCTTTAATAGGCTCGCTTACTTTAGGAAAGGTAGCCGTAAGTGATCAAAATCCAGAGCACATTTGGGCGTCTATAAAAACAGTATCTATTAGAAAAGTTGTGTTATCTAAAGATGGAGGTGCAACATGGAGTGATTACTCGACAGGCTTACCTCAGCAAAAAATTCATTCTTTAATCTATCAAAGAGGTAGTGATGATATTTTGTATTTAGGTACTGGACTTGGTATTTATTATAGAAAATCAGGCATGTCTCAATGGGAATTATTCGGCACAGGAATGCAAGCATGTAGAACTTCGTTTCTACATATTAATTATGCAAAAGGAAAGTTAAGAGTAGGCACATCTAGAGGTTTGTGGGAAAATAATTTATTAGAACGAACTGCACCAAAAGCAAATATGACCGCTGATAGAGTGTTCTATGAAGAGGAAAGTCCAGTGATTCGATTTGCTGATTATTCTGTAGTGGATGAAAATGCTACGTATCAATGGTTGTTTCCTGGAGGCACACCTTCAGAATCAACGGAAGAAAGACCAACAGTAACTTATAATAATGCAAACGAGAATAGTTTTAATGCAAGGCTTTCAGTAACAGATTCGCGTGGAACAAGTACTCAAACACTACCGAATTTTATTCAATATAAAACGGCAGATCCTGTGCCAACTGTTTACTATACGGATAGCGAGGAAACTTCGAATGAAGATGGTGCTGCAGCAAATGCAATTGATGGAAATACGGATACATATTGGCATTCGGAGTGGTCGGCTGGAAGCAACCCGCTTCCTCACGAGATTCAGATAGACTTACTAGAGCAAAAAGAAATAACAGGCCTTACTTATTTACCTAGAAATCATGCGAATGGTAGAATCGCTAATTATGAGGTTTATGTAAGTAATGACCCTGATAATTGGGGAGATGCTGTAGCAACAGGTACGTGGTCAAACTCAGTCGCTTTAAAAAGAGCTGTTTTTCCAACAAAACTAGTTAGGTACTACAGACTTATAGCTTTATCTACAGTTAATGGAGATCAATTTACCAGTGCTGCTGAGATTAATATTATTGAAAAAACATCTGGTATGTCTATTTACTATGTGGATAGTGAAGAAACAACTGCTGAAAACGCCCCCGCGTCTAAAGTTATTGATGGAAATATAAATTCGTTTTGGCATACGAAATATAGTGGCGAAGGAGATGCGTTACCTCATGAAGTTCAAGTCCTTCTTCCTGAAACAATAGATATAGAAGGTTTTACATATACACCGAGGCAAGGTCAATCTAATGGTAGAATAGCAAATTATGAATTTTATGTTAGTAATGACCCTAATAATTGGGGGACTGCTGTAGCAACAGGAACTTGGGGTAATTCAACAAGTATGAAAACGGTGAATTTTACGCAAAAATCAGGAAGATTTTTCAGATTAGTTGCACTTTCTGAAGTGAATGGACAGCAATATGTAACTGCAGCTGAAATAAATATAATACAAAGTACTTTAAGTATTAATGACACTGATATTAATCAACCAACAATAAAAGCTTTTCCTATTCCTATGAAAAATAAATTGAATGTAACCTTTGAAGGAAACACCAATTTCGTCGGGGAATTAATTAAAGTTCAATTAACAGATATTAAAGGAACTATTGTCTTCAGTAAAAAATTTACTGATGCTAATAATATTGAAATTAATACTGCCAATTTTTCTGATGGAATTTATTTTTTAAATGTATCTAATAGAGACTATAACAAAACGATAAAAGTTATTAAAGGCAATGTTTTATTGCATAAAGCAGATATGATTGACAGCAAACAATAGAACAAACCTGCAGAAATCACAGCAGCAAACTACTGGTTTAAAGGAGTAATCCTGATTTAAAACTGTAAAAAAATGAATTTTATTATTTATGACGTACCTAAATCTAAACTTGACATATAGAAGTATTAATCTCTTAATTATCCCATTTTTCATCTATCTTTTATTTATTTATTTTACTGGAAACAACGAAGTTTATTCAGATATCAAAACAAACTCAGGAGTTAATCACACAATAAATCACTCTTTAAATAACAATCCAATTAATAAAAATGTAGGCCCAGGTATTTCAGAAACAGATTACAATCCCAACCAAGTAGGAGATGTTTTAAGTCAATATGATACTGGCAAGGCAATAAGCGCTGTGGTGATGCATAATGGTTATTTATTTGTGCCTATGGGTGCAGATCATGGTGGAGGTGCTGGAGCTGGTGCTTTTTCTTTTTTTGATATCTCTGATCAAACGAATCCAACAGTAGTTTTTGATTCAAGAAATTATTCGAGCAAGTATCATAATGAAAATACGATAGATTATGTTGGTAATTGGGCAGAAATACATTCGCTTCCTGTAATAGGAAATAAAATGATTATTTCTGAAAGAGATACAGATAAAGGAGGTTTTTCAATTTTTGATACTTCAAATTTATATGATGAAAATCCAAATACACAACCAGAAACTATCAGTAGATATTTCTATCCTGGAGTTACGAACCCTTCAAATTATGATGGATATTCTTTTTCGTTAGCAGTTAAAGGCGGTCGCTATGTTTACTCTCCAACAGGAACTTATGGTTTGTATATTACTGATATTTCCGATCCAACTTCTCCTCAACCTGTAGCACATTTAACTTCATCACAACTTTCGGCGATGAACCCACGTTCTGCTGTTGTTTTAGGAGATTTGCTTATTCTTACTGAAGCAAATAATAGCTCAAAATTACTTGTAATGGATATTACTGATCCAGAAAACCCCGTAACAATCAATTACAAGAGTGATTTTAATCTAGGATATCAAGGATTCTTTTACGGCACAGAGTTTTTTACAACAGGTGCTAATTTAGGGATTAGATCTTATGATATTACGGATCCAACCAACATCACAACAAAAATATATAATCCTAATGTAGGCGATCAATTATCGACTCCTGAGTATGGCTTCGGAAAGGATGATAATATATTTATCGGGCATTACTCAGGGTTAACTAAATGGGATTTAAACAACCCAGAAACAGCAATTGCACGTTGCGAACCCATAAATCCAGTTTCTGATGATTATGCTTTTATTACGCCTTTGGGTAATACCGCCGTTATAACGAGTGACCATGGTCATCCGAATAAACTTAATTTTGGTGTACATGAAGCAAGTGCTGATCGATTACCTCCTGCTGCAAATAATGTTTATCCCGTAAATAATAGCACTTTAGTAAGTATAAATGCAAGTGTGGGTATTGGGTTTACAGATTTTATAGATCCATTGTCATTAAATACAAATACAATTCAGTTATTAAATTTATCAACAAATGAAGTTGCTGATGGAGTATATAGTCAAATGTTTGGAATTGTAAACTTTATGACTTTAAACCCTTTAGATATAGATACCACCTATGAGATTATTCTTAAAAGTGGCGGTGTTAAAGATTGGTCTGGAAATTCCATTTTAAACGATATTGTGATTTCTACATTTTCTACAGGAAGTGTAATCCAATTTATAACACCTCCAAAAATTAATATTCCAGGTCAAATTTTAGTTGGAGAAACAGCACTGTTTAGCATCGATTTACAAGGTGAGGATGTGAGCCATTTTATGTTTGCTTGGGATTATGGTGATGGATCACCTCAAACTGAATTTAGTAGCGATTTATCATCTAGTCATCAATATAATACAGGAGGTAATTTTTTAGTGAAACTAATTGTCAAATACATTGAAAGTAATAAGATTATAAATCTTACAGAAATACAAGTTGTTTCCAATCCTATTTCGGAGAAAATGCCATCACAAAGTTCAAAAATAATTTTTGATGAAGCAAACAACTTGGTATGGAACGTAAATCCTGATAATAATTCAGTATCCGCCATCGATGCATCAAGTTATAATTTGATTTATGAAATTCCGGTAGGTAAAATGCCGAAATCGTTGGCAATTGCATCAAACGGAAAATTGTGGGTAGTGAATAGCGGTAGTTCAAACATCTCAATAATAGATCCTAATAACAGGTTCTTATTAAGTACTAAATCTTTGCCACATGGTAGTAATCCCGTTAGTATTTTAATAGATAAGATCGCTGATGTGGCGTATGTTTCTTTGCAAAGTACTGGCGAAATTCTTAAAATAGATACCACAACTACGTCTGATTTAGACACATTAAATGTTGGCCCATGGCCTGGTAATTTAGCTTTAGACGCTCAACGAAATAACCTCTGGGTTAGCAAGTTTATTTCTGATGAAGATTCCGGTAAAGTAACTGTCATCAATACAACTGATTTTACGCTAAAAGAAATTGTTCCTATAGCAATATCTCAAACAGTAGACGGTGCAACTAACGGAAGAGGTTTACCAAATTATTTGGGAGCTTTATCAATTTCGCCTGACGGCACACAACTGTTTATTCCTTCAAAAAAAGATAATATAGAAAGAGGTCTAACAAGAGATGGACTCCCTCTTACATTTGAAACAACTGTAAGAAGTATGGGTGCTCAAATAGACTTAGAAACTAATGAAGAAAATCGCAACAATCGTATAGACTTTGATAATAGTGATTTTGCCAATTCCTCTATATATAGCCCCAATGGGAATCGCTTATTTGTGACAACAAATGGTACAGGTACCATTTGGATTATCGATGCTTTTAATTTAGAAAATAGGTCTGAAATTAACTCTGGAGGTGATGCTCCAGATGGGATGACAATTAGTCCCGATGGTACACAATTATTTGTTCATAATTTTATGAGTCGTTCGATTACTATATTCAATTCTAACTTGGTTTGTAATGCTGCATGTGGTTCGATAAATCAAATCGGCAGTACCACCGTTGTTACTAATGAAGAATTAGCTGCAGATGTAATAAATGGTAAAACTCTTTTTTACAATTCTAATGATTCTAGAATGGCTCAAGATGGTTACATGAGTTGTGCTTCTTGTCATTTAAACGGCGGTCATGATGGGCGTGTTTGGGACTTTACAAATTTAGGTGAAGGCCTTAGAAATACGATCGATTTAAAGGGTAAAGGACGAAAAGGGCATGGAATATTCCATTGGTCTGCAAATTTTGACGAAGCGCAAGATTTCGAAAATCAAATTAGAAATTTCAGTTTAGGAAGTGGTTTGATGGATACCGGAAATTTCAATGCTAAAGAAGATCCTTTAGGGGCTCCTAAAAAAGGTATAAGTAAAGATTTGGATGACTTAGCAGCATATATTTCTAGTTTGAATAAAGTAGAAGAAAGTCCATATACAAACAATGGGAATTTAACAGAAGAAGCTGAACTCGGAAAAATAGTATTCAAAAATAACTCATGTATTAGATGTCATGGTGGTGAAGATTTTACGGATTCTCCGAATAATAATCTGCATAACATTGGAACTTTAAAACCAACATCTGGCTTCAGATTAAATAATGAATTATTAGGCTTAGACACACCTACTTTAAGAGGTCTTTGGTATACAAAACCTTATTTACACGACGGATCTGCGCAGACCATTGAAGCGGCTATTAATGCACATAGTAGTGACATAGACAAACCTGATTTAGGAAGTGTAGAAATGAATAACCTGGTAGCATATCTAAAGCAAATCTCAAATGATGAGTGCCTAGTAACCCAAGGCGAACCTTGTAATGACGGAAACCCTGACACCATAAACGATGCGTATACCGATAATTGTGAATGTGAAGGAGAGCTTGTGGATGAAGTCTGTAATGCAACAGGTGAAATTCTTTATCAACGGTGGGAAAATATACCAGGAAGTATAACATCTAATTTAACCTCAAGTCCAAGCTATCCAAACTTCCCGGATGTTGAGTATACTATTACTGGCCTTATAGAGGTTGGTGAGGGTACTGGAGAAGCTTATGGGTCAAGATTTTCAGGTATTTTATGTGTACCAGAAACAGGATACTATACATTTTGGGTTTCTGGTGACGATTCCACAGAAATATATTTAAGTACAGATAGGTATCCTTCCAATGCAGAAATGATTGCCTCAACAAAGGGATGGACAGATTTTAGACAATGGGTAAGAAGGTCGTCACAGGAATCTACTTCTATCCTATTAAATAAAAATAAAGAATACTATTTCTATGTACTTCATAAAGAAGGTAATGGAGGAGATCATTTAAGCGTAGGGTGGAGAAAACCTGGAGGTATTATAGAAAGACCAATGAGCGCAAGCTATTTTAGTAAGCCAGAAAGTTTATCTGCTAACAATTGTAATATTAACCCGTATGTTTCAGTAAATGGCTCAATATTATCAGCAAGTAACTTTGTTCAATTAGCTTCAAATGATACTGTTTCATTTGAACCAGAGCCTGAAGATTTGGATACAAGTGTTACTTGGCAATGGTATGGTCCCCAAAATTTTACGGCAACAGAGAAAGACATTACGCTTGAAAATATTACAAAAGATCAAGAAGGGGTCTATACAGTATCTCATACAAATTCTTTTGGCTGTACCTCTATTGAAAATTTTTATTTAGAGGTAGAAGGTAGCAGTCTAGATGTTAAAGACATTGATGCCTTTGATTTTTTCAAAGTGTACCCTAACCCAACACAAGATATTTTGGTTTTAGAAATGAATAACGCTTTTGTTAATCGTACTGCAAAGGTTGACCTATTGGATATTACTGGGAAATCTATTTTGCATACTAAAACGTTGTTTTTTAATCAAAAAAATACAATTACACTAAAAACAAGTACCTGGGCAAAAGGTGTTTATATCCTAATAATAAATACCGAAAATAAAAAAATAATCAAAAAAATAATCAAGCAATAAAGTACCTTAAAAATGAGTAATATAAAGCCAACGTTAGTGATTTTAGCGGCAGGAATGGGAAGCCGTTATGGAGGTCTAAAGCAAATAGATTCATTTACCCCAG
>TARA_B110000208_G_scaffold181952_1_pt1 | contig 13818 bp, 15 predicted proteins | sample TARA_B110000208 | Tara Oceans TARA_B110000208 (sample SAMEA4397426) | marine metagenome | biome: Polar Biome; feature: [SRF] surface water layer (ENVO:00010504); material: water (ENVO:00002006), including particulate matter (ENVO:01000060) such as... | depth 5 m
TTCTTTGAAAACCAGTCGTCATTTTAGCCGCGGAGTTTATAACCCGATTTTAACATTTTTAAGCTCAGCGCAACTAAAAGCACCAAAAACGTTAAAACAACACCCAAACTCACCCAAGGTGAAATATCACCTTGTCCAAAAAAGCCATATCGGAAGCCATCAATCATGTAAAAGAATGGATTGAAGTGTGAAATAGTCTGCCAAATCGGCGGCAACGAGTGAATAGAATAAAAGACACCCGACAAAAAGGTCAGCGGCATAATCACAAAGTTTTGAAACGCGGCCATTTGATCAAATCTTTCTGCCCAAATGCCAGCAATAATACCGAACGTACCCAGTAAAGCACTGCCTAGAAGCGCAAACACCAATACCCAGCCAATATGCATGATGGGCAAATCAACAAAGAAAATAGCCACCAAATAAATACTAAAGCCAACAACGAAACCGCGCACGACAGCCCCCGCTAAAAATGCGATAAAAAATTGCAAGTACGTTAAAGGCGTTAACAACACAAAAACAATGTTACCCATCACCTTAGACTGCACCAAACTTGAAGACGTATTAGCAAATGAATTTTGCAACAACGACATCATAATCAAACCTGGAATCAAGAATGCCGTATAAGCCACATTGTCATAGACCTGCACGCGATCAGCCAAGACATGTGAAAAAATTAACAAATACAACAATGCCGTAATCATTGGGGAAGCAATGGTTTGAAAAGCAACGCGCCAGAAACGCAACACCTCTTTTTTAAACAGCGTATATACACCGCGTGTTTGCGCGTTAATTAGACTCACGCGCCACCTACTAATGACAAAAACACATCTTCTAAATCCGCTTCATTTAATTGCATATCTTCAATCACTGCATTGGCTTTTCGCAATTCACTCAAGGCAAACTCCACCTGGCTCAACTCTGTTAGCGTTAACACATAAGTCTGCCCATCCTGATGTTTTACCATAGAGGATAAACTGGCAGGCATATTGCCAGCGCTTAATTTAAGGCATAGGTTTTTAGAAGGGAATTTATTTAAGAGGTTAGCCGTTGTATCTAAGGCAACCACCTCACCTTGCTTCATCATTGCCACGCGTGAACATAGCTCCTCAGCCTCTTCTAAGTAGTGCGTGGTCAAAATAACCGTATGTCCTTCTTGATTCAAGCGACGAATAAAGCCCCACATTAACTGTCTTAGCTCTACATCAACGCCTGCTGTTGGCTCATCCAACACAATCACTGGCGGCTTGTGTGCTAAGGCTTGTGCGATCAATGCACGGCGTTTCATGCCACCTGATAGCCGTCGCATATTAGTATGCGCTTTATCAGTTAAGCCCAAGGACTCAATAACTTCATCTACCCAAGCATCATTCTCTTTACCTCGACCAAAGTAGCCAGCTTGAAAGCGCAGCATTTCACGCACGTTGAAGAATGGGTCAAACACCAGCTCTTGTGGCACCACACCCAAAGCCATTCGTGCTGCTTGATAATCGGTCACAACATCGTGCCCCATGACAGAAACATTGCCCTCACTAGGTCGCAACAACCCAGCAAGAATATTAATCAATGTCGATTTCCCAGCGCCATTTGGCCCAAGCAGGCCAAAAAACTCACCTTGGTTCACCGTTAAATCAAGCCCTTTTAAGGCATGAAAATCGCCAAAGTGCTTATGTACATTCTCAATTTTTATTGCTGGAATTGCCAAAATATCCTTACCTAAAAATAAATGCTTATATAAAGCAAAACCCCACCTGAGTAGGTGGAGTTAATATCAATCAAATCAAGCGCTACAATTAATTAGCGTTAACTAACCAAATCTGCAACCCCATATAGAACTGTCAGACTTGTAAGGCTCTTGGGCAAGTTCACAAACGATATTTGTTTGTTTTCTGCCTGGCCCCTACGCTGCCACTCCAATATTAAACTCACCGCAGATGTATCAACTTCAGCAACCTTAGCAAAATCCACCACTGCCTGATCAGGCAACACTAATGCTTCGCTTAACTTGAGCAGTGTATTGGCATTATCCATCTCAATGTTACCAGTGACATCCCAGCGATTTTCGTTTTGTGTAATTGCGGTCATGATTAAACTTTAAATTATATTAATGCGTCATTGCGCTAGCATTTTTATTGGTTAGCTTAACAATCAAACTATCCAAACCATTTTTACGCACCTCTTGCGAAAACTGCCCACGGTAATTAGTGACCAAACTAACACGCTCAATCACAATATCGTACACTTTCCATGCATCCTCTTCACGCGCTAAAGAGTAGTCCACAGCGATTGGTTGACCACCACTTTGTATAATCTTCGTTTTCACTGAGGCTGTTTTAGCATCATCAACCATCCGTAATGGTAAAAACTCAATTGTCTGATCTTGGTATTTAGACAAAGCCGTAGCGTAAGTGCGCAGCAATAAAGTACGGAACTCTTTTTGGAAATTAGTACGCTGCTCTGGCGTTGCTCTTGTCCAGTTTTTACCTAAAACCAAACGTGATACACGCACAAAGTTAAAGTTCGGCAAAACCTTCTGTTCTACTAAAGCAAAAATTTTCGCGTGATTACCAGCTTGAATATCGCGATCAGACTTAACAATAGCCAACACATCCTCCGCTGTACGTTTCACTAGCGCATCAGGTGCCTCAATAGCAAACACTGCTGTGCTGAAAAAAACCATACTTAACGCAATAAAAAACTTTTTAATCATATCTATATCCTATTAAATTAGGGCCCTTTGGTGTATCTGCTAGTTTAGCAAATCATCCAAAGGACTATCAGTTAACGCATCATCATCTTTTTTGGTTGATTCCACAGGTGCAGTTGCTGCTGCAACTGGCTCCACAGCCTTATTATATAGGAACTGGCTAATCATCTTCTCCAGCACCACAGCATCTTGCGTTTGTATAATTTTGTCACCCTCTGCAAGGCTCACTTCATCACCACCAGCTTCTAAACCAATATACTGCTCACCTAACAAACCTGCTGTATAAATGTTAGCAAAAGTATCTGCAGGGAATTTATAATCTTTATCGATTTTTAAACTAACAATCGCCTCAAAAGTCGCGCCATCAAAACGAATATCGCCAACACGTCCAACTACGACGCCAGCACTTTTCACTGGTGCGCGTGGTTTTAAGCCGCCGATATTCTCAAATGCAGCCTTCACTGTATACGTATCGCCAATGTTGCTCGTGGTTAAATTTCCCACTTTCATCGCTAAACCAAGCAATGCGGCAACACCTAAGGCGACAAATATGCCCACCCATAAATCTATTGTTGTTCTTTCCATAATCCTACCCTCACACCTAAATAATCATAAACGAGGTTAATGCAAAATCTAGCGCCAACACCGCTAATGATGAGGTCACCACAGTTCTTGTTGTTGCTCGGCTAACCCCTTCTGCAGTCGGCGGCGCATCATATCCTTCGAACAAGGCAATCATAGTACATGCCACGCCAAATACAACACTTTTTATAACGCCATTCAAAATATCAAACTGCCAATCTACATTCGCTTGCATTTGCGACCAAAAAGCACCCGCATCAACACCAATCAGTGGCACAGCCACTAAGTAACCGCCTAGAATACCAATCATAGAGAACAGCGCCGCTAAAATAGGCAATGAAATCACACCAGCCCAGAACCTTGGTGCAATCACACGTGCAATAGGGCTAACCGCCATCATTTCCATTGCTGACAACTGTTCCGTTGCTTTCATGAGACCAATTTCAGCCGTAATGGCAGTACCTGCTCTACCTGCGAATAATAATGCGGTCACAACAGGCCCCAACTCACGAACGAGTGCCAATGCAACCAACACACCAATCGCCTCTGATGAGCCATATTTTTGCAAAGTATGGTAACCCTGCAACGCCAACACCATCCCCACAAAAAATGCAGAGACAGAAATAATTACTAGGGAATTAACACCCGTGAAATACACTTCACGAACAACTAAACGAAACCGTCGAAAGCTCTCGCCTGAAGAAATCAACATCAAACCAAATAAGCGTCCACCTGCACCTAAACGCCAGATCTGGTCGATAAAATTACTACCAACATTACGCAAGAAATTGATCATGCTTCTGGCCCTAATAAATCTTGCTTATAATCACCTGTGGCATAATGGAAGGGCACTGGCCCATCTTTTTCACCATGCACAAACTGATGGATAAATGGCAACGTAGATTGACGTAAATCATCTGGTGACCCCTCTGCGGCCACCACACCGTCTGCCACAAAATAAATATAATCAGCAAATGAGAAAGTTTCTTCCACATCATGCGTGACCACGATAGACGTAATACCAAGTGCATCATTAAGCGTACGAATTAAATCGCAAATCACCGCCATAGAAATAGGATCTAAACCAGCAAACGGCTCGTCATACATCATAATCTGTGGGTCTAATGCAATCGCTCTGGCTAAGGCCACACGTCTCGCCATACCGCCTGACAACTCTGTTGGCATTAGCTGATGGGCGCCACGCAAACCGACAGCATGTAACTTCAATAGCACTAAATCGCGAATCATGCTTTCTGATAGGTCAGTTAGTTCGCGCATTGGAAAAGCAACATTGTCATAAACAGACAAATCGGTAAACAAAGCACCTTGCTGAAACAGCATGCCCATTTTGCGGCGTAACTGATAAAGCCCGTCTCGGCTCTGCTTGTGCACAACCTCGCCAGTCACACGAACTTCACCAGCGGACGGTTTAAACTGTCCGCCAATCAAACGTAGCAGTGTTGTTTTACCACTACCACTTCCGCCCATAATCGCCACAACCTTTCCCTTAGGAAAGGTCATAGAAATGCCCTTATGTAAGGTTCGGTTTTTGTAGCCAAATGATAGGTTGTCAATTTCTACGATATTTTGAGTCATTGGTTGTAAATTATTGTTAACTAGTCTTGTAAGTTAGAAGGCATTTTAATTCATATCGGTAACAATTGAAAATAAAAGGCCACAAAATCGACTTAATTTTTCAACACCATCATCCAGTGTTAAGTCTACCTGTTTAGCCAACCGGCCCAATATTGCATCAGAACAAACGACATAAGATCCGCCCATGCCTGTAATTTCAGTAAAATTGGCGAGGCTTTGAACATCAATTAAACCACCATCAGCATTTCTAGGTTGATAGTTATTATTAGCGGCACAATCAACCGTAGTTGAACCAGCAGCCAAGTACGCTAAAAGGACATGCTACCAGATAACACAGGACATCTGCTGTGTCCCAAGCACCTTCTATCAAGCCATTACGTGCGCCATTAGTCGGATTAGAGCCGGCGACATGCACATCCGCAATCACTTGGCAGGGTTTTAAACCGGTCTTGGTACCCGTGTATATACAGTTGTACATTCTGAAAATCTCTTGCCATCTTCTTAACCTTGGCACTACCTATCAATGTTTTTCCCTTTAGCACAAAGCCAAGTAACAACCCGATAATCACCGACACAATAGCAAGCTCAACAAGCGTGAAGACTTTATTTTTATTCGTTCCACATCCTTTTTATTATTATTTTTAAAAACGATTGTTTATTTTTTGACTGCTGATGCCACAACTATTCACACATCACCGATAGACCAACCTCCCAATAAGATTTTATTGCCAGTGCTTGTTTAAAATTAACGTAAGCCTTGAATGTAATCAGCAACTGCTTGCATTTCAGCCTCAGTCATTTTTGCTGCAATCACTTGCATCATAGGGCCGTTCGCGCGTTCCCCTTTTCTAAATGCATTCAACTGTTGAACCGTATATTCAGCATGCTGACCAGAAACGCGCGGGAAACGCTTAGGCAAGCCTTCACCATTTGCACCATGGCATGATGCGCATGCAGGAACGCTTGTCTCTGTAATACCACCGCGATAAATTTTCTCACCTAATGAACCCTTACCGTTTGTTTTGGCTTTACCAAGCTTAGGTGTTTGCGTAGCGAAGTAGTCAGCCAAGCCTTGCATATCTTCATCTGTCAGATTAGCAACCATGCCACCCATCACCGCATTAGCACGTTTACCTGATTTAAAGTCATGTAATTGCTTAGCTAAATAATCTGCGTGTTGATCAGCCAACTTTGGGTTGATTGCAATGCTGCTATTTCCATCCACACCATGGCAGGCAGCACAAACGGTTTCCACCGTTGTCTTAGCGGCACTTAAATCGGACACATGCTCTTCTTTTGCGCCTACGCCATGAAAAGCCATTAAAAGCAGAATTGATAAGAATAAGGCCCTGATACGCATACTTGCTCCAGATATCTAGATAATTTAAGACGCTTATTTTATCAAAGTTAACCCGTTCGTGATAGCATTTACACCTTAGGCATATTAGCCATTTACGAACACAAGTACATCATGTCGCTATTTCAAAATGCAGCCTTCTATATTTCAGCTAATAAAATGACCGATTTACCGCCTCCTATCGGCGTAGAAATTGCGTTTGCGGGACGTTCAAATGCAGGCAAATCTAGCGCGCTCAACACTCTAGTCAATCACAACCGTTTGGCTTATGTCAGTAAGCAACCAGGGCGTACGCAATTAATTAACTTTTTCTGTTTAAACCCCGAAAGAGGCGACGACAAGTTTTTGGTGGATTTACCGGGTTACGGCTATGCAAAAGTACCTGAGAAAATTCGCAATCATTGGCAAGGCGTACTATCCGCCTACCTCACAGAAAGAACGAGCTTAGCTGGCCTAGTATTGGTCATGGATAGTCGCCGCCCACTCCAGCCACTTGATATACAAATGCTCGATTGGTTTTGCTATACCGGCAAACCAGTGCACGTCTTGCTGACCAAATCAGACAAGCTATCGCGCAACGAAGCGAAGCAGTCTTTATTTAAAACGAGAAAAGCACTGACTGAAGGTTGGGGTGAGAATGTCACCGTGCAATCTTTTTCTAGCTTGAAAAGAGAAGGTGTTCAAGAAGCTGAGAAAATGATTGGTGGCTGGTTAGATCCAGTTGAAGAAGGTTCAATACAAGACCAATCAAACTCAAAAAATGAAAATGCATCACCAGAAGAAGATGATGCACAAGGCGACTAACTTAGTCTTACAGCTTCAAGTCTTAGGTATTAAGCTTTAAGGCAAATCAAATCCCAAACCCCATGACCGAGCTTGATGCCGCGATTTTCAAACTTGGTGAGTGGTCGGTAGCTCGGCTTTTCAGCATAGGTTTCAGCCGTGTTTTTCAATTGCGGCTCAGCCTGCAATACTTCCAAGACCCATTCCGCATATTCTTCCCAGTCAGTCGCCACATGTAAGTAAGCGCCCACTTTCAGCTTACTACATAGCAGCTTTACAAATTCAGCTTGAATCAAGCGACGTTTGTTGTGACGCTTCTTATGCCAAGGGTCAGGAAAGAAAATATGCACGCCATCTAAAGAAGCATCGGCCAACATATTATTCAGCACCTCAACCGCATCGTGTTGAATAATGCGGATGTTATCAATATCATCTTCTTCGATTAACTTCAGCAAAGCACCCACGCCTGGCGCATGCACCTCTACTGCCAAGAAATCATGGCCCGGCAAAGTCTGTGCAATTTTAGCTGTTGCATCTCCCATACCAAAACCAATTTCCAGTACCTTTTTTGCATCAGTCTTAGTGTCTGGACGGCCAAATATTTCGTTAAGATCAACCGGCGTCTTCTGATACTCAAGCCCAAATGCAGGCCAAGCCGACTCAAATGCACGCTCTTGCGCAGGGGTTAAACGACCTTGACGCAATACAAAGCTACGAATCTTACGTTGCTTCGGGTCTTCGCTTTCTTCAAAAACGCGTCGTTGGTAAATTGGGTTATTATCTTTATCTGTCATGACCGTGATTATACTAGAGAGTGTGCGACTTATCGCCTTCTACAAAACCAAGTAATGCAAGGTCATCATTCAAGTCTTTGGTAAAACTAATGACTTTAAACAAATCACCCATTTCCGATGGTGATAATAATTTCTGTACCCCCGCCGCGATAGGCGTATAGCGCGCAATATCGTCTGGCGACTCTTTGGCTAATAAATTCAATAAGCCACAATTCAATAAAAACTGCGCTTGCGAACAATAACCGTAAAAATCCAAACCGCCATCCAACCCAGCTTGTGCAATCGCCGAAAAATTCACATGCGCCGTTAAATCTTGCAGCCCAATATAAACCAACGGATCGCTATGCGCGTAATGTTGATAATGGCACATCAACGTGCCTTCATTTCGTTGCGGGTGATAATACTCATTGGCAGCAAAACCATAATCAATCATTAACACCGCACCCGTTTTGAGTGCCGCGCCTAAACTCTGTATCAACCCATTTGCAGCAGGGCAGACTTCGGTTAAATAATCATTGGGGAGTAGGTCAACATCTAACCCATCAGCTAAGTCAACGCTTTTTAAAACTTTATCTTGCCATTGAAAGCCATCATCAAAAGCAACGCCACGCTCATACAAGCCGCCTTCTTTTTTCACCAGCAGATGCACAGGTATCGCATCCAATACTTCATTACCCAAGATCATGCCCACGAAGTCGTTCGGCAAGCCATCTAACCATGTTACTTTTCCAAATAAAGCTTGTGGTAACCTTTCTTGCAATGTATCACGTTGCACCTGACGCAAGTGAACACTTACTTCTAAAATGCAATATTGATTCGGCAATTGATTCAGCTCATCCAAAGCCAATAACAAATCAGCCGCCAACTTACCTGTTCCTGCTCCCAGCTCTAATACACTCGCATCCCTTGATACGGACGAAAGGACTTGACCAACTTGTTGCGCCAATGATTGTGCAAACAACGGTGAAATTTGCGGCGCAGTGACAAAATCACCACCGCCGTTTTCATCACTACCAAACTTAGTCAAACCACCGCTATAATACCCAAGTGCTGGCGTATAAAGCGCCATGTGCATAAAGTCCGAAAATGACAGCCAGCCGCCTGCTTTCGCGATTTCTTGTTGAACTAAATCGCTAAGCTGTTGGCTATATTCTAGCGACTCGGCTGATGCTTCAGGTAAAGACAGTCTAATTAAGGTTGATTGAGGCGGCTTAGATGATGGTCGTGAGAAAGCAGTCATCACTCATTATAATATTTTTAAAACGAAAACGAGCAAGCAATTGAGCCTTATTTTACAAAGCAGTAGTTCACAGAGCACTAGCCTAGAAAAAAAAGTCGTCCTCATCACAGGTGGCGCAAAACGCGTCGGCGCAGCCATCTCGCGTGAGCTACATGCGCATGGCGCTAACTTGATGATTCATTACAACAGCTCAAAACAAGCCGCGAAAGCATTGCAAACTGAACTCAATCAGCAACGCCCTGATAGCGTTAGCATCGTGCAATGTGATTTACTGAATGTCGCCCTAGTCCCAAACCTTGTCACCGAAACAACCAAACGCTTTGGCCAACTCGACATCCTAATTAATAACGCCTCAACCTATACGTCAACAGAAGTCGGTAATATCAATGAAGATAACTGGCATGACCTCATAGGCAGCAATTTAAAAGCGCCAATGTTTTTATCGCAAGCCGCCGCGATCGAGTTAAAGAAAAGCCAAGGCTGCATCGTCAACATTACCGATATACATGTAGAGCGGCCAAAAAAAGGCTATGTCGTCTATAGCGTCGCCAAAGGAGGCTTAGTCACCCTCACCAAATCACTCGCGCAAGAACTCAGCCCAGATATCCGCGTCAACGCCGTCGCCCCCGGCCCCGTGCTATGGCCAGAAGATAATAAAGAATTTGATGAGGGTTACCGTAAACGCGTCATCTCACAAACCCTACTCAAACGCATAGGCGACCCAACGGATATTGCAAAAGCAGTGAAGTTTCTAGCCGCCGATGCGCCGTTTATTACAGGGCATGTCTTAGCTGTGGATGGTGGCAGATCGATTAATTTATAGAATACCTATACATATTTTTACCTGTATTAAATCTTCTCAGGCCAAAGAATATCGTAGCGCGTACTTCAACCGCCACCTTAGCACTTAGCGATACAACTCTTCTCTAACAGCTCTTGTAAATGTCTTGTTGCTGTTGCTTTTACTATGCCTGCAATACTGATATATTTTCTCGCATTCAGCTTACCCTTAAAGCCTTCTGGCCCAGCATCTAATAAACGGTTTAACTCCTTAATTTGTGTTGCTGCTAAACCATATATGTCGATTTTTATATGAAATTTCGGCATATAATTAAGATGTGTCAATTATGCAATAGATTTTCTACGCAATCCAAATAACTCTATCGATAAATAAAAGCTAAAAATAATAAAAATTAACATCAATTCAATCGGTTACATACAAAAAAAACTTTTTTACGCTATAATCCCACACCATGAAAACCCAACACTACCCACATGACGCCAGTAACAACTTCTTGAAGTTGCGTAATCAATTGATTAGCGCGACGGGTAAGGCGATTGGTGATTACAATATGGTGGAGGATGGCGATACGGTATTGGTGTGCATGAGTGGCGGTAAGGATAGCTTTGCCATGCTGATGATGCTGTTGGCCTTGCAGGAGCGGGCGCCGATTACATTCAAAATTATTGCGATGAATCTTGATCAGAAGCAGCCAGGTTTTCCTGAGCATATTTTGCCTGCATATTTTGAGCAGCTGGGTGTGGAGTATCGCATTGTGGAGGCGGATACGTACTCTGTGGTGAAGGAGAAAATTCCTGAGGGTAAGACGACTTGTTCGCTTTGCTCTCGTTTGCGCCGTGGCATTATTTATACAACGGCTAAGAAGCTGGGCGCGACTAAGATTGCCTTGGGGCATCATCGGGATGACATTGTAGAAACACTTTTCTTGAATATGTTTTTTGGTGCGAAGATGAAGGCGATGCCGCCTAAGCTATCAACAAATGATAAGCAGAATATTGTGATTCGCCCATTGGCTTATTGCAGTGAGAAGGATATTGCGGCGTATGCGCGTGGGATGGCTTTTCCGATTATTCCGTGTAACTTATGTGGCAGCCAAGAGAATTTGCAGCGTCAGAACATTAAAGACATGTTGCAGAGTTGGGAACACGTGCAGCCGGGTCGCATTTATAACATATTCCGTGCGATTACGAATGTGGAGCCTTCGCATTTGGCTGATACGGATTTATATGATTTCAAAGGAATGAGCCAAGCCAAAGCCAGTGATGAAGATCCTTTGTTTGGTGATATTGAAAAAGCGAGTTCTGCTCTCAATATCAGTAGTGAAGATGGAAATCGCATCGAATTTAGCCGTAATAAGGTTTAATTAACACTTTTTATCGCTCTTTTTAAGAGTTGTGTTGTGTAATTTCACTTTTGCTTGCTATTATCTAAGCAACCTCTAATAACATTATTGCACCTTAAAGTTTACCTAAATGTCTAAATTACTCATTGTAGAATCACCTTCAAAGGCCAAAACGCTCAAGAAATATCTTGGTAGCGATTTCGAAGTGTTGGCGACTTATGGCCATGTTCGTGATCTTATTCCTAAGAATGGCGCGGTCGATACTGAAAATAACTTTGAAATGAAGTACGATATTATTGAGCGTAATAGCAAACACGTCACTGCCATCGCGAAAGCGGCGAAGGCGGCAGATATCATCTATCTCGCGACCGATCCGGACCGTGAGGGTGAGGCGATTTCTTGGCATATTGCTGAGCTACTAGCTGATAAAAAATTACTCAAAAACAAGGCAATGAAACGCGTTGAGTTTAACGAGGTGACCAAAACAGCAGTGCAACACGCGATTGATAACCCACGTGATATTGCGATGAATTTAGTGAATGCACAGCAAGCGCGTCGTGCATTGGATTATTTGGTGGGTTTCAACTTATCTCCATTACTTTGGAAAAAGATTCGTCGCGGTTTATCCGCCGGCCGTGTGCAGAGCCCTGCTTTACGCTTGATTGTGGAACGTGAGTTAGAGATTGAGGCGTTTGATAGTAAAGAGTATTGGAGCATTCACCTTGATGCCTTAAAACAAAAGCATGGTTTCTCGTCTAAGCTGATTAAGCTAAATGGTGAGAAGATTGAACAATTCACGGTGACGACGCAAGATCAACAAGCTGAGATCGTTGGCAAACTATTATTAGCGAGTGCGGGTAAAGCAACGATTTCACGCGTTGAGAAGAAGCAACGTAAACGCAGCCCTGCGGCGCCATTTACGACTTCTACGCTGCAACAGGAATCAGTGCGTAAATTAGGCTTTACCACGAGTCGCGCGATGCGGATTGCACAGCAGCTATATGAAGGTATTGATGTTGGCAGCGGTACGGTGGGTTTGATTACCTATATGCGTACCGATGGCGTGAGCTTGGCGCAAGAAGCATTGATGCAGATTCGCGATTACGTGAAGAAGAATTTTGATGCGGATCATGTGCCTAAGACGCCTAACTTTTACAAAAATAAATCTAAGAATGCGCAAGAAGCGCATGAGGCTGTGCGGCCTACAGGCGTAGAGCGTACACCAACGAAAGTCCGCCAGTATTTAACGGATGAGCAATTTAAGCTGTATGAATTGATTTGGAAGCGTACGGTGGCGAGTCAAATGTCGCCTGCGATTTTTGATGCGGTGAGTGTTGATTTGAGCGTAGGTTCTGAAGCGAATTTATTCCGTGCGAGTGGTCAGACGCTAGTATTCCCTGGCTTTATCGGTGTTTATAAAGAAGGTACTGATAGTGCTGTTGATGACGATGCTGAAGCGAAATTACCTGCATTAGAAACAGGCGAGATTTTGGATGTCGATAAAATTCACGGCGACCAACACTTTACTGAGCCTCCGCCACGATATGGTGAAGCGGGCTTGGTGAAAACATTAGAGGAGTATGGCATTGGCCGCCCTTCTACTTACGCCAGCATTATTAGTACGCTGCAAGACCGTGAATATGTGTTACTGGATAAGAAGCGATTCACGCCGACCGATGTTGGCCGTGTGGTAAATAAGTTCTTAACTGAGCATTTTAGAAAATATGTTGATTACGACTTCACCGCTAACTTAGAAAATGCATTGGATGAAGTGGCTGAAGGCACATGTGAGTGGATTCCGCTCATGGATGAATTCTGGACTGGTTTTAATACGCAAGTATTGAGCAAGGCTGATGTTGATCGTCCGGGTAATGAACTGATTGATGAGAAGTGTCCTAAGTGTGGTGAGCAGCTACAGAAACAGTTAAGCCGTTACGGTACGTTTATTGGTTGTACGGGTTACAACAATGAGCCTAAGTGTGATTACAAACGCAATGCCGATGGCGCTGCTGAGGTGGGCTCTGATCCGGTATTAATCGGCAAGGACGAAGCGACTGAAAAAGACATCTTCTTGATGAATGGTCCTTATGGGCCTTACATTCAACTAGGTGAAGTAGTTGAAGGTGAGAAGAAAAAACCAAAACGTGTGAGCGTGCCGAAAAACATTCCAACTGCAGATGTGGATCTTGGCGTGGCGAATATGTTGCTATCATTACCGCGTGACTTAGGATTGCATCCTGAGACGAATAAAAAGATTGTGGCGAACATTGGCCGTTTTGGCCCATATGTGAATCACGATGGTAAGTTTAAATCGATTCCGAAAACCATTAATGTGTTTGAGATTGATAACGCTGGTGCGGTAGAGTTGATTGCACAAGCACACACCGGCCCTGCGCCACTAGCCGACTTGGGTGAACATCCTTCAGGCGAAGGCCGAGTTGAGGTATTTGATGGCCGCTACGGCCCTTATGTGCAACATAAGAAGATCCGTGCGACATTGCCAAAAAGCATCAAACCTGAAGAGCTGACTTTTGACGAGGCGATTGGCTTATTAGCAGAGAAAGAAGCGAAAGGCACACCAGCTAAGAAGAAAAGAGCGCCTGCTAAAAAAGCGGCTG
>TARA_B110000208_G_C11800830_1_pt1 | contig 13812 bp, 14 predicted proteins | sample TARA_B110000208 | Tara Oceans TARA_B110000208 (sample SAMEA4397426) | marine metagenome | biome: Polar Biome; feature: [SRF] surface water layer (ENVO:00010504); material: water (ENVO:00002006), including particulate matter (ENVO:01000060) such as... | depth 5 m
AAGAGCTTTTTTTATTCATAGGAATTTCATTCAGTACCATTTTTCGCGCAACTTTTTTATTCAAATTCTCATTAATTGACATAAATTAGCAACAATTTTTGTTTAATATAGTTACTCTGGTCAAAAATCAGAGTTCGTTCATTTAATCCCAAAAGGAAAATTAGCATGAAAAAATTAATACTAATAGTTCTTACATTCACCTCTATTTCAGGAGTGGCAGCAGAAACTACCGATTTTGAAAAAGCTATTCGTTATAGCCAGGTAGTTCAAGCAGCAAAAACTAATCACAATAATTCACAAGCATGTGTTGCACAAACAGGCATGATAGAAGCATTAAAAAATACCAATATGGTAGATGCTTTAGAAATTGCAAAAAAAGAGCAAGTCACACTGTGCAAGGTGTTTAATCATAAGTCTTAATGAGTAGAATAAAAAAACTGGCGCTTGCCAGTTTTTTTGTGAAATGACTGCTTGTCGTTAAAAAAATTCACATAACTTGTAGTATTATTTAGAAATGTTGAAATCCATCACATTATTACTTTTAATTTCGCCTTTTTTTTGTGCAAATGCAGAAGAACTAAAGGAAAGAAAAAAATCCTTAACAGTTGCTAACATCGAAACACTAGAAATTTTAGATGGTTCAGAAGAGCATGTTATCAAATTATTAAAACAGCTACAGAATTGGGAGTCGTACCGGCCTTCCAGCTGCTCTGACTTAATTAGAAATCCTTTTCAAAGACAAAGGTATAAATTTTTTGATTCAGAGGAATAGTTTTTTATTTTTAATTGATAATGAGTGATATTGCTAAAAAGTTAGATCAAATTCAAGAATTGTTTCAAAAAGGTAGCCTTCATCTTGCCTTAAAAAAAATAACCAAGTTAGTTAAGAACAATAAGTATAATTTTTTAGCTCATAATTATCGGGGTATTGTTCTTGTGGGGTTACATCAAACTCGTGAGGCATTAGTAAGTTTTGAAAAGGCGATAGATCTTAATCCAGATTTCGCTGATGCCTATAGCAATATGGGTATGGCCTATCAACAGTCTTCGAATGTTACGCAGGCTATTAAATGCTATGAGAAAGCTATCGATATTAATGGGGATGCACTTCATTACCGACTTAATCTAGCCAGTATTTATCTAGAAAATGATAAAAATCATTTAGCTATACACGCACTCACTGAGCTTTTAGAGAGAAATAGCAGCGTGGAGCACGCACATCAATTGATTGCTGAAGCATACATACGACAATCCAATTTACCTTTAGCCATAGAGCATCATCAAAAAGCATGGAATATAAACCCAGTAAACCCCTTGAATGAATATTTGCTCGGTGTGGATTTTTTGTGGTCCGGAAAAATGAGTCAAGCAGAAAAGCATTTGACCGAAGCTGTAAAGATCAATCCACAATATTGTGAAGCAATTCATGGTCTCGTAAGAATAAAAAAATATCTACAAGACGATCCTTTTGTATTTAATCTATTAAGCCTACTTAAAGATAAGAGTCTTAGCACCAAAGATCAAATCTTTATTCATTTTTCCTTAAGCAAAATATATGATGACGGATCAGACTATCAGCGTGCTTTTGATCATTTAGCAAAAGGTAATACCCTTATGAAAGGTCAATATCCTTATGATTTTAAAAAAATGGATAAACTTTTTGATCAAATAACACAGTCCTATGAAAATAATTCGATACCTCCCTTAGCAATAAATGAAGACATTGCATGCCCAATTTTTATTATAGGTATGCCAAGATCAGGCTCTTCGTTGATTGAGCAAATTATTACTGGATCACCGTTGGTTTTTGGTGCGGGTGAAATTAACACACTCCATGAAAATTTTTCAAAATTAGATTTCACTGGCGATAATCTCTCTGAACAAATGCAGTTAATTACGAAAATTTATGAGGAGCGAATAACTCATTTAACAGATAAGCCTTATGTGACAGACAAATTACTTTTAAATTTTTATTGGCTGGGGTTTATTAAAAAAATTTTTCCCGCGTGTAAGGTTATCCATATCCAAAGAAACCCCATCGATGTGTGTTTTTCGGGCTACCAAAATTTATTTGTAGAAGGTGCATTATCTTTTACATATGACCAGGAAGATATCGTCAGGTTTTACCAGAAGTACGAAGAGATGATGTCTTATTGGAGCAATAAGCTGCAAGATAATATTTTACAGGTCAGCTATGAAGAATTAGTTAATAACCCAACAGTAGAATCAAAAAAAATATTTAATTTTATCGGCATTAAGTATGAAGAGCATTTTATAGAGATAGATAAGAATCACAGGCCAGTTCAAACAGCAAGTGATACACAGCTCAGAACGACTATAAATAAGAATTCTATAGCAAGATGGAAAAAATATGAGCCATTTATAGCTCCCATATTAGAAGCTTTTCCTGGTGATTAAGCATTCCTGTGAGGCCTGGTTTTTTGGTCAAAAAAAATCAGTAAACTGGCGTCGCATTACCAGCCGATAGTTTTTCCAGCATAATCAAGAAACTGCCCAGAGTTTTCTAAGGTGAGATTATCAATAATCTTCGTCATACCAACCACACTTTGATCAACATTAATTAAGGCGTTCATCCCCCCCATGTCGGTTTGTACCCAGCCCGGGTGAAGAGTGAGGGTCGCAATACCCTGGGATTGTAAGTCATGTTGTAAGCTTCGCATTACCATATTTAGAGCGGATTTACTGGATCGATAAATATACGATCCACCACTCGTATTATCTTCAATGCTGCCCATCTTACTCGTGATTGACACCACTTTCTTCAAGCTTCCATCCAGAATGTTCGGCAAAAAGGCTTGAGCTATTTCATATGGAGCGATAGCGTTCGTAGTAAAACTTTCTAACCATGCCTCTTTATTCACCGAGCTAAGGGAGCTCGATCGCCAGATTCCTGCATTATTGATCAGAATATCAATGGGTTGTTTTTTTAAGGTATTAGCTAATTTATGGATATCTTCCGATTGGGCAACGTCTAGGGCTAGTATTTGTATGTTGCTATATTGCTTAGCCATACTATCTAATTGGTCGGCACGACTAATATCTCTGCAGGTAGCCAGTACATAGAAATTTTTCTTTGCATAGAGTTCTACAAGCTTTAATCCTATTCCCCTATTACTTCCAGTTATTAATACAGAAGGTTGACTCATAACGATATATTTTTTATTAAGAAGAATTAAGTTTATACTAAAAAAACTAACAGCTAACCGAGATTTATTATGAAACTTTTCCTTATTGTTTGCGCCATTTTGATATCTACCCAGATTGTGGCGGCGGAATTTGATAACTACTGCACTACCAGTTTGGCCGAAGGTAATTTTCATAAAACCGACTGCTCGATTAAGGCTGAATTTGAAGGTAAGAATTATTGTTTTGGTAATAAAACCTCAAGGTCTGTTTTTGTGAATGAGCCGCTGACCATGATCAAAGAAGCGCGACAATTTTTTATTAAAAATACTGAAACCGATAGAACCAAAATGACGCAGCTTGCTGCAGACTCGATGTTGGACGATCCGGATTGTGATTTGTCACACAAGGACCTTGGGTACTTGAATTTTAATGGTAAAGACTTAACTCACTGTATCATGGTCAACACTAGTTTTTTTGGCGCTGACCTTAGAGGGGCTAACTTGAATGGCACTAACTTGCAGCGTGCATACCTTAATTTAGCACGATTAGAAAATGCCAATTTTTCAGGAGCCAATCTTCGCGAAGCGACTATGTTTCAACCCATTTTTGGCAATACAAATTTTCGTGGCGCCAACCTTAGTAGCGCTAGAGTGATTGGCACCTTAGGCAAGGTAGACATGTCTTCTGCATTGGTGCTGAATGGTCAGTTTGGCCTCGATGTAGGTAATCAGCCTATGGGTCAAATGAAATTTGACTCCTCGGGAGGTGACTTTCATAACGCCAATTTTGAAGGTGCAGATTTAAATATTGCGAGTTTCATTTTTGGTAATTTGCGGGAAGCTAATTTGCGGCATACCAATTTATATCGGGCTGAATTGATTCAGGCAGACCTATCAGGAGCCGACTTGACAGGGGCTGACCTAACGGATGCGAATGTTGATGGAGCTAATTTCGATAAGGTTAAAGGCTTAGCAACGGTAAAAGGTTTTAATACAGTGAAGGGCAAGTGTAAAAATTGTGCCATGTAGATGTTAAGGGCATAAAAAAAACGCTCCTTAAGGAGCGTTTTTTTATGCAATAACTTTTTTTTAGTTTACTGCTGCTTTTAGTGCGGCACCAGCTTTAAATGAAGGAACTGTTCTTGCAGCAATTTTTAGCTCAGCACCAGTCTGTGGGTTTCTACCGGTACGCGCAGCTCTTTTAGCTACCTTAAATGTACCAAAACCAATCAAGGTTACTGAATCACCTTTTTTTAATGCACCCGTAACTGCTGCAACGGTTGCATCGATTGCGCGTCCTGCTTCTGCCTTCGTTGATCCTGTTGCGCTTGCTACTGCTTCTATTAGTTCGCCTTTATTCATGTAATCCTCCAGATATTTTTAATAAATAATACATTGTTTGTCTGTACTGTCAAATAATGTATTATTTTGTTTTTTTATTTCCTTGTCTTGCAAAACCCTTGTTAATACTGTCTTTACACCCAGTATCTCGTTAACTTTGCCCATTTTATTAATGCTTGTCAACATTTAAATCCCTATTTTATTGTTGTATGTCGAGTATTTTATAATTTGATTAATGTTACAATAATCAAATGAAAAAAGTAAATCATGGAGGCTTTAGGGCAGGTTCTGGACGTAAGCTAGGGAGCGGTAGTTATGGCGAACCTACGACCGTAATGCGTGTTCCTAAAAGTAAGGCAACAGCTATTAGGCATTATATTATGCGGAAGTTATCCTATAATATTAATACCATTTTTATCGCTCCCTCTGAACTAGGTAGTCAGCCATTACCATGGTTTTCTCATAAGGTACCAGCTGGCTTCCCTTCGCCAGCAGATGACCATGTAGAGAAGAGGTTGGATTTAAATGATTATTTGATTGCTCAAAAAGAAGCAACTTTTTTTGTTAGCATCAAAGGTGACTCGATGATCGATGCCAGCATCCATGATGGCGATATTGTGATTGTTGATCGATCAAAAGACGCTAAGATTGGTGATATTGTACTAGCCTCTATAGACGGCGAATTTACCGTTAAAACATTAGCTAAGTATTTATCTCACCCAAGGTTACTGCCAGCGAATAGCGAATATAAATACATTGATATTACTGAAGGCATGGTGTTTGAGATTTGGGGTGTTGTGACCGGGGCGGTGAGAAAATTTAAATAGCATGATAGCTTTAGTCGATGTGAATAATTTTTATGTAAGCTGTGAAAGGCTTTTTAACCCTTATCTCATCAATAAGCCGGTAGTCGTGTTAAGTAATAACGATGGTTGCATTATATCTCGTAGTCAAGAAGCAAAAAATCTAGGGATTAAAATGGGTGAGCCTTTATTTAAAGCATCGGCCGTTATTCGGCAACACCAAGTGCAAGTATTGTCCTCCAATTACCCGCTTTATGCCGATATAAGTGCACGCGTTATGTCCTTGTTATCGGACTTTACAAGTACGCAAGAGATTTACTCGATTGATGAATGTTTTCTTGATATGGAAGGCCATGAGAATTTGCAGGACATTGCACGAGAGATCAAGCGCTTACTATGGCGCTATCTCCGTATGCCGGTTTGTGTCGGGATAGGGCCAACCAAAGTTTTAGCAAAGCTTGCTAATAGATGTGCAAAAAAACAAGACCAACAGAGCGGAATATTTATTATCAGCAATGCTAATGCCTCTGAGTTGAATGACATGATGGATGATCTTTCCGTTGATCAGATTTGGGGTGTGGGAAAGGCTTTAGCAGTCAAACTACAAAGAAAAAGTATCTACTCCATATTGGATCTTAAGCAGTCTAATCCGACATGGGTGAGAAAATTCTTTGGCATAAATATGGAAAGAATTATTTATGAGCTTAATGGCGTTTCATGCCTATTGATTGATAATCAGTATGTAGCAAAAAAAGGAATTCGATGCTCTAGAAGTTTTGGTGAAAACGTAAATAATTACATACAATTGGCGGAAGCGGTCACTACATTTTCTGGTCGTGCTGCGCTGAAGGCAAGAAGCCAAAATACAGGAACTAATGCCGTAACTGTTTTTTTAAGCACGAACCCTTTTAACAAAGAACATCGTCATTATCAGGATGCCATTACAATGCCTTTAGAGCAGCTAACAAATCAGACCAACCTCATTGTGAAAGCGGCACTGAGTGGACTAAGAAAAATTTACAAGCAGAAGGTTACTTACAGTAAGTGTGGGGTTATTTTAAACAGCCTTGAAGAGCTAGATAAATTATCCTACCCTCTCATATCGCCCATCCATAATAGACAAGCTAACCTGACAAAAATAATTGATGAAATTAATAATAAGTTTGATAAAAATAGCTTGCATATCGCATTTCAGCCCCTTTATCCGTCATGGGATATGAGACAGTCATACCGCAGCCAATCATATTCCACGTCATGGAATGAGTTACTGTTAGTTGGCTGTTAATGCATCACCATAAGAGGGGTTGAGCTTAATAAAACTATCCTGATTTTGTAGATGTACTTTCCATCCTTCAAAATAAAGGTGGCTTCGGGCTGGGTCAAGCTGTATCTTGAATGGAGCAAGGCCACGATGGGTTAGTTTTTCGCCTTCAGAAAGCGTGTAAGTAGCTAAGGTATTATTTGCATCAAGAGTACAAATAGTTTGAGCTTGCGTGGAAACTAAATGAAAGTAAGTGGCTGGCTTCTCTGGGAGCTTAGTCGAGAAATTAGTCAGTGGTGCGGCGCTAGTAATAGTACAAATAAAGGATAAAGCGGGCGTATCAGCAATAGCAACCTTAGGGTCTACCTTTTTTTTTGTGATGTCCGTCGGGGCAACAGCCTGATCAGGAATCTCCAATACAATAGGTAAATCATTTTTTATTGAGCCAGCTTCCTCTTCCATCAGAGTTAAGGTGGAAGGAACATCATTGTTTGCTAACAAAGCCACATCATCATCGGAGAAAATATTAACCACAAAGATAGATCCAGCAATTATGAGGACAAGCGAAATCAAGAGAATAATAACAAATTTACTCAGCCCAATTTTTTGTATGTCCTCAACAATGCTCTGTTCAGTATCCGCAGGAACATCAGGCGGGATAATTTTTTTAATAGGCAATGCCAGTATGAAGGCATACCGCTTAATGGCCAAAGCTCTAAAGTGATCGTTAGCAAATCCATGAGGAAGCTGTTCTTCAATAGATTTAATTTGGTCCTCATGCAGGGTAAGTTGCTGAGCAATATCACTGCGAGAGATCTTTTGCTTTTTTCTTTCCTTTAGGAGTAAAGCTCCGTTGTAAATAAAAATTGGATTGGTAGTCAAAATATTAAATAAACCTAAAGGCGATAATTGCGACAATGGTAGGAGGAATGGCTCCCATTAAAAGACCTAAAGGAGCAATAGTCTTTTCAGGAAAATGGTCGCGCAATATCGCAATTCCTGCCGGGTTTGGAGCATTAGCAATGACCGTAAGACCGCCACCTGTTACCGCCCCCGCTACCAAAGAAATCTTAAACTCATCAGATAACCCCTCCACCAAGGATCCAAGGTAGGTAAGAGCGGCATTATCCGTGATTGCTGTCAATGCAGTAGCACCAAAGTACACAGCGTCGGAATTCATAGACATTAAGATGGGCTCTAGCCACCATTGTTGAACACCACCCAGTACAACAAGGCCTGCCAAAAAGAAAGCAACAAGCAGAGCTTGGGTAAGAACGAGGGGATTTTGATATTTTTTGTACGCAGTACTAAACCCTAGGAAGAATAGAAAAAGGGCCATAAATATTGCCGGATGATGAGCAAAAAAGACCACACCAACCAAAAATAAGAGGTGCATCAATATAACGGGGGGCGGCATTTTGGTGGCATTGTTTTTTTCTTTTAGCTTAATTTGATTTAGATCTTCTTTAAAAATGAGCACCAATATCACGGTATTAGTTAAAACAGCTAACGCTGATCGCCAGCCAAAATTACTCAGCATAAATTGAATATCCCAATTCCATGTACTGCTGACCATTAATACCGGGGGTGCCGCAAATGGCGTGAGAGTTCCTCCAATGGATATATTGACAAACAGCACACCTAATGTCGCATATTTAAAACGGCTGCTAGTTTCTTTACCAAAATAATTGACGCCTAAAAGCATGGCAGCCAATGTCATAGCGGCAGGCTCAGTGATAAATGAACCTAGAAGAGGAACCAAGCTTAAAAGAAGAAAGTAAATCGCCGTCTCCTTTGGGACAGGCATGACGCGTGCAATAGAAAGCACTATAGCTTCAGAGAGATGTAAGATAGGCTTTGTGGCCGCAATAACCATAATCACAAAGACAAACATCGGTTCGGTATAATTTCGACTGTCCACATAAGCAACCGCACTGTCATAGCCATTGACGCCGAACATAAATAGCACTAACACTAATGCCCAAAAACCAAACACCACCTCTATCTCACCAAGCAAATGAAGCAGGCCTGAATAGTTTGGATGGCTGTGCGCTAATTCTAAAAAATATTTTGTAGAAAAGGTATGGATAACAGCAATCAAGAAGAGGGATGCGCTTATAATGTCAATAAGTGATGGGTTCATAGTTAAAGGTATCTAAAATTAGTTAAGTAGTTAAACAAACAATGTTTTAACATTGTATTTTGGATGAGATTATATAGTTAATAAGATCATTAAAGAATACATTATTATTAAGGATTTTTTAAAGATTTACAAATGAAGCAACTATCTCAACAAGAGCTGAATCTTCTCATGATGCTGCATCAGCAAGGCCGCTACGCAGAAGGTATCAAGGAAGCACAAAGACTCATAAAATCTTTCCCCGGTGAGATGATGCTCTTTAATATATTGGGAGTTTGTTTGGAGCAAGAAGGGGCGTTTCAAAAGGCAGCCGACGCCTACAAACAAGCGCTGAGTATCAACCCCGCTATTCCAGAGCTACAATTCAACCTAGGTGCTATGCTGTATGCGCTCAACGAGCCAAAAAAAGCAATTCATCACTATGAAGAGGCTATTCGATTAAATCCTAATTTCACGGAAGCCTATTTTAATCTTGGCACCTTACATCAAAGCCAATCGGAATATTCTCAAGCAATCAATGCGTATGAGAAAGCGTTAACAATTCAACCAGGATTTTATGAAGCGTTAGCTAATATTGGAACTATCAAGCAGTTGCAGGGCCTCTTAGACGAAGCTATTGAGTGTTTTAAAAGAACGATCACCATTCAAGAGGATGCGAAGGGCCATTACAATTTAGCAGGAGCCTACCGCAATCAAGGTAATTTAATATTAGCTATCGATCATTTTAAAAAAGCCATAGACCTTGGGTCAAATGAGCCCGAGTTTTACTCGGATCTGGGTGATGCGCTTTGGCATGATGGACAAATAAAAGCAGCAAAAGAATTTTTGCATATGGCGGTGAAAATCGACCCACAACATCCAAGAGCCAATTATCAGCTGGCAGTTTTTTTGTATGATAATAAAGAGTTTAAATTAGCCATGAACTACTTTGAGCAATCTCAGTTTGAAGATTGGCAGGAGCGGGTTCTTTATTGCCATTATAAATTAAAACAATTTGAGTTATTTGAAGACAAGTTATTAGCGCTCACTGCGCTTAAAAATAATTCTCCTTTCTTAGCCACATTATCCACTCATTTCGCGCAAAACTTTCAAAAGCAAGACCCTTATAAGTTTTGCCCATCTCCCTTAGATTTTGTCTGCCACCAAAAAATACCTGAATTAACGGAAAACAATAAGGCATTAGTCAAAAGCTTGCTGAGCGATATTGATTCCGCTGATATTGGCCAAAGAAAGCAAAGTCGTTTGACCGCCGGCATCCAATCCTCTGGCAATTTATTTAAACGGCCGGAACAGTCATTTCAAATACTCAAAGATGCTTTAATTAAAGTAATAGCTGAATACTATCAAAACATAAAAAATCGGGATTGTGAGTTTGTACGATCATTCCCGACCAACATCGAATTTAGTAGCTCATGGTATGTAAAAATGCAAAATGGGGGGCACCTTAACTCGCATATACATGAGGATGGATGGATAAGTGGTGCCGTTTATTTGTCGATCCCACCTCAGACCCTGCCATCCGATGACGGGTCGATTGAGCTGAGCACTGATGGTGACGATTACCCAAAAATGCATAACGACTTTCCAATAAAAACCATATTACCCGAAGCAGGAGAGGTTATTTTCTTTCCTTCGTCAGTATTTCATCGAACGATACCCTTTCAGTCAGACGAAGAAAGGATTTGTATCGCCTTTGACGTTAAGCCAGAAGCTTAAATCACTTGTAATTTCTGTGCCATTTTTTTTAAGAAATCCATAGCGATACCATTGTCTTCTTGGAGCAATTGGCGCATCTTTTTTTCTGGGAGAATAATGATACGTGCCCAATCGGAAATAACATAAGCAGAAGCAACCCGAGGAATTTTATTGAGCAAAGATAGCTCGCCAAAATATTGGCCAGCGGAAATGGTCTCTACGACCTTTCCTCCCTTAACAATACCTACCTCACCTTCGATAACGAAAAACAATCTTTGGTCGTGATCGCCGACCGTGAATATGATTTTATCTTTTTTGAGCCGCTGTCCAAAATAGCTCATCAACTTTTTATGAATAGGGTGCCGATGGATATTCTCAATATTAAACAGTGCTTTAAGTAATAAGATTTCTTTTTTATGGAAAGCGGCGATAACCTCAGCACCAATAAGAAGTGCGGCGGCATTGAGATAGAGCCAAATGAGTGAGATAAATAAATTTCTCATCCCTCCAAAAAATACTCCGTAATATTCACTGATAGATGTGAAGTAACTAAAAGTATTACTTAACCCAAACCAACAGATGCTTGTTACTAAAGCGCCATAAAATATATATTGTGAATAGGTTTTAACCGGAATAAAAATTTTAAAAAAGAAGGAAACAACAATGACCAACAAGATAAAAGACAAAAGGGAGGTTAAAAAATTTTTTTCAATCAGGGGAACATAGTCCGTAAAAAAATTTGATGCTTGCACCAGATAGATATTTATCGATGTGTAGATAAATAGCAGAACCATGATAGCGGTGACAGCTAATAGATCCCTGACTTTATTCTTTAAGTAGGTATGTTTCCTTGCTGCACTAAATATATTATTAAAGCTCGATCTAAGAGCGGAGGTTAAGGGAGTCGAGCCAAGAAATAAAATAGTAATCCATAAGGCCCCCCAACTTGCCTTGGTTGATGAAACCTTTCCCACTTCAGCCATAATTCGGTTACTCATCTCGGGTAAGAGAAGTGCGGTGATGTGTTGCATCTTTTCAAGTGCGAGGGCGGAGCTGCTAAGCCATTGGCTTAAGAAAAATAAGATAAGTAAAACTAAAGGAATAAAAGCGAATAACGTAAAAAAAGAGATAGAAGCATTAGTGGCTAAAAAGTTGTGCCGCTTAAAGCTGGATAAAATTTCCTGAAATATGAAATAGCTTTCACTTTGTCTGGCATCAACACCCTTTTTAAATAACTTCATCGTCGTAGTTATAGTGATTTAAATTTTTCGGTTGCCTTAATTAATCCGTCCAATGTTCCTGCCTCAGAAGCGGAATGGCCAGCATCAGGAACCATGATTAAATCCGATTGAGGTAATAATTGTGCGACTTCGTAAGCAGTTTTTGGAGGACATACCATGTCATACCTTCCTTGTACGATACTGACAGGCTTATCTTTAAGTAACGAAAGGTTTTTCAGTATGGCTTTACCGTCCATAAAGCAGTCATGTTTAATGTAATGGAGCTGCACTCTTGCCCTCGCTAATTCAAAATCAAGATCCACATCGTCGCTTGCATTACCCTGAGAAACGTTGGGTAGCATTTTTAAAATACTTCCCTCAAAGGTATTCCACATTACTGCGGCTTTTTTAGCTTCATTTTGATCATCAGAAAATACTAGGTCAATATAGCTTTGTACTAGATTCGCTTTATTAATGTAAGGCTTATGCTTGATTAAATTGGCATGCAGTTCAGGAAAGAATTGGTCTACGTCATTCAGAAACCATTCAAGCTCATGTTTTCTGCTGAGAAAAACCCCTCTGAGAATCATTCCACTGGTAGCAGCAGGATACTCCACACCATAGGCGAGAGCGAGTGAGCTTCCCCAGGACCCACCAAACAATATCCACTGATTAATATTAAGGTGGTGACGAATGGCCTCCATATCAGCAATAAGATGGGCGGTGGTATTATTGTCTGTGCCACCCAACGGCTTACTTTTGCCGCAGCCTCTTTGGTCAAACAAAATAATATGATAATGATTAGGGTCAAAGAAGCGGCGTTGCCTTGGACCTGTACCACCGCCGGGACCGCCGTGAAGAAAAACAATAGGCTGACCGTCAGGATTCCCTGATTGCTCAACGTAAATGCTATGCCCGCCTTTCCCTTCTAGCCACTCAGAGTGAAAGGGTTCAATTTCAGGAAACAGTTCTTTGATGGAAGTGTCTTGCATAAAAGGCCTGCCTTAATTATTTAATGATGATCATTATTGTAAAGCAAAAAAACCTGCTTTTTTTGATAAGTAAAATAAATCACTAATTGTAACGAAATTGTAACGAAAGTGTTGCAATTCATATTTTGGAGGTATAAAGTATTTCCCAAGTACAGAAACTTTGTACTACGAGCATGCAACCATTTGCTTTATTGAATTCCCAAAAGGTTTAAATCTTTGAAGAATACTTTAAGGGGGTTGTTTGCTTTTTTTGAAACCCTTAGTTAAAACTATGGAGATTAATATGCAATTAAATAAAATTAAATTAGCTCTTGGCTTTGCTGCTGCTGCTACTATGGCTATGCCTATGGTTGCTTCAGCTGCTGCTGATCAAGAAAAAGCTATGTCTAATGCTAACAACTGGGCTCACCCACGTGGTCAGCATGACAACCAAGCTTATTCTAAGCTAACACAAGTAAACAAAGGTAACGTTAAAAACCTTAAAGCAGCATGGACATTCGCTACTGGTGTAAACCGTGGCCATGAAGGTTCACCATTAGTTATTGGTAACATGATGTATGTACATACAGCATTTCCAAATAACGTATATGCTTTAGATCTTAACAATGATCAAAAAATTGTTTGGTCTTACTTCCCAAAACAAGATCCTAGCGTGCAAGCAGTTCTATGTTGCGATAACGTTAACCGTGGTCTTGGTTTCGGTGACGGTAAAATCTTCTTACAACAAAACGACGGTATGTTAGTTGCGCTTGACGCAAAAACTGGCGCTAAAGTTTGGGATGCGTCTAACGTAGATCCTAAAGTTGGTGCTACAAACACTAACGCACCTCACGTTATTAAAGACAAAGTGCTAACTGGTTGTTCTGGTGCTGAATTCGGTGTTCGTTGCTTTATTGCAGCTTACAACATCGCTGACGGTTCAATGGCTTGGAAAGCAATGTCAACAGGACCTGATTCAGAAGTATTGATCGGTGCTGACTTCAACAAAGAAAACCCACTATATTCAGCTCTTTCTTCATATGAAGACGTGAATGGTGGTAACAAACAAGGTGGTTCTTTCAAAAGAATTCCTTCTGACCAAATGCAAGGTGGTGTTGCTGATCTAGGTGTTAAAACTTGGCTCAAACCACAAGCAGTTAAAGATGGTTGGCAGCATGGTGGCGGTTCTGTATGGGGCTGGTGGCCGTATGATGCAAAAACAAACTTAGTGTACT
>TARA_B110000208_G_scaffold58860_1_pt1 | contig 13784 bp, 10 predicted proteins | sample TARA_B110000208 | Tara Oceans TARA_B110000208 (sample SAMEA4397426) | marine metagenome | biome: Polar Biome; feature: [SRF] surface water layer (ENVO:00010504); material: water (ENVO:00002006), including particulate matter (ENVO:01000060) such as... | depth 5 m
TGCCAAACGCAGTCATGATGCTCTCACTTTATAAAGGTGTTCAATTAAGCCTCACATCATACCATCGCTAGGCCCTTTTTTTCGAGTGTTTGAAGCTAAAGTTTGAGTAAAACACACGATTTATTGTGACCAATTTGACGGCTCTAAGGCGTCATTATGTAGGGTAAGTCGCGTGTTGAATTAAATCGCTCGCATTAAGACTTTAATTACCTACTGTTTTAACATAGAGTAGGCACCGTAGGTGGCTACACGAATTTAGCTTTCACGGGAAACAGCCTTTTAAAGAGCTGTGCTGCCCCCGCAACGGTGAACAAGCAATGCTTGTCAGCCCGGAGACCGGCCTACATCTATGGGGTTAAGCCCGCTAACATTAATTTTATCGTGCGGGTGAGCACGTGGAGGAATATATGACTACATCTTCAGTAATTTCAAAGGCCAATACACCGGTATCTAGCCGCGGTTTAGCAAATTCAAGTGTACAGATGGCTGCTGCTGCAATTTTAGGCATGGTAGTATTGATGGGTGTTGGTTTTGCGCCTATGGATGTTGCACATAACGCTGCTCATGATACGCGCCATTCTTTTGCATTTCCTTGCCATTAAGAATCACTACCTTTTCTTAGGATAACTCTATGTTCCGCCCTATGGTGTTAGCTGCGCTAGGCATTGCCTTGGCTGCAGGTTTAGTTTTAAGTGCAGTTCAAACTTTGCACGTATCCCCTATTATATATGCTGCTGAAGCCTTTGAAATTGAGCAGCCAGAAATGGCCGCCGTCATTCACAGTGATCATGGCCACTCCCACACACATAGTGTCCAAGCATGGGCTCCAGGCGATGGTTTTGAGCGAATTGCCTTTACCGTGCTTTCTAACGTTTTATCAGCTTTTGGTTTTGCCATCATTTTACTAGCGGCCATGCTTATGGCTAAAGATAAGGCGCAATTAAATGTGTCTTGGCAAAGGGGAGTTTTGTGGGGTTTGGCAGGTTATCTCATGTTTTTTATAGTGCCAGCACTGGGCCTCACTCCAGAAATACCCGGTATGGAAGCGGCCGCCCTTGAAGGCCGCCAATCTTGGTGGGTTTTAGCTGTTTTGAGCACGGGCTTAGCTATTGCCAGTGTGGTTTTTTTACCAGGTATCGCTAAAGCCCTCGCTATTGTATTTATTGCCGCACCTTGGCTTGTGGGTGCGCCACAGCCGCAAGTGCACGGCTTTTTGCACCCTGATGCACAAGCTGTAGCCACACTTACTGATCTGCAAGCACAGTTTTTGTACGCTACGGCCATAGCTAATGCTGTGTTTTGGGTCATATTGGGTGGCTTAACAGGATATACAGCTAAACGGCTAGTGCAGGCGTAAGGTGTTGCTGCCTTCCCAATCTATCTATGATTATGTGTTGGAGTGTGTGTTTAGCGTTTATTTATCAAACCCACAAGCACTAAAGCGAAGGCTTGATATGGCAGAAACAGCCATGGTGATCACTAGCCAAGGGTTGCAGTTTAGCCTGCCACAAATTTACGCTTTTGCATGTTTAGAAACACAACAAACACAACAGCAGTCTTACCAAAGCTTTAGGAGCTGCCTTTATGGGCAGCAAACTCAAGTGAAATTGCGCGCCTTAGGAGGCGAAGTAGTCATCGCTTGTAACCAACAAAATATTAATGAGAGCCTCTATCAACTGCAGGCCCTACAGGTTAAATAGCCTATTAAATGGTACAATCAGCTAGCCTAATTTAGCTGCACCAAAAGAAATAGGCAAGGCAAAATAAAAAGGGTACTAAGTGGAAATAAGTGTTCTATTAATAGGCTTCATGATTGGTATGCGTCACGCTCTAGAGGCTGATCATGTGGCTGCAGTGGCTTCCATTGTCACCCAGAAGCAAGGTAGATCTGCTGCGCTTCGCCATGGTGCTGTTTGGGGCCTTGGCCATACCCTAACACTGTTTGCTTTAGGCACAGCTGCCTTATTAAGTGGAGTGTTAATTCCTGAGTATATCGCTACTTTATTGGAGTGTGCGGTTGGGTTTATGTTGCTGTATTTAGGTCTAGATGTACTTTGGCGTATGAGCCGAAAAGGCATACATTTTCATGCCCATCAACACCATGGTAAAACCCACCTCCACGCCCATCAACACCATGCGCATGACCTAACACTAGAGGCAAGTGCTCATTCACATAACCACAAAAAACCGTTCCCAATACGCACGTTAATGGTGGGTATTATGCATGGTATGGCAGGCTCTGCTGCGTTAGTGGTTTTAACCTTAAACGCTGCGCAAGATTTATTGGCAGGTATGGGTTATATGGTGTTGTTTGGCATAGGGTCTATTCTAGGCATGGCCTTGCTATCTGTTGCCATTAGCGTGCCCTTCAACCTACCAGGCAAGCACTTAGAGCGCTTTTTAGGTTACCTTCAATTAGTCATCGGTGTAGGCACTTCAGGCCTTGGTGGTTTTACTGTGTTTAATTATTTTTATTAGCACCCAGTCTCATAAATAAGCAGGGTTTTATTTAGGTTTAACAGCGTTTGCCTTAAGTAAATATTGTGCAGCCAAATAATACGCATTGGCTGCGTCTACCATAGCGTTGGGTGTGGCGCTGATGTGGGCTACACCTTTCTCATCTATGTCTGCGCTTACCACCTTACCGGTAATGTGATTCACGCTGGCAATCTCTTTGCCGTTAACAGCTACGCTGGTTCTGCTATCTTGCACAAACCCATAACCTGGTAGATCTTTGCCTTTGGCCCATGCTAAGTCTCTACCTAAGGTGGTATTAAGGTAAGGCTTTGGAAATAGTCCAGCAATGGTAGGTAATAAGTCTGGCAAACCACCAAACGTGTTGTCCACTTCTGGTGTCACCATAGAAGGGGCGTGGATGATCAGTGGCACAGGCAGCTCGGCTATACCAAACTGAAAGATATACTCAGGCAAAAAATCTACCTTTGCAGAGCTTGCTTGGTGGTCTGAAAAAAGCACAAAAATAGTATTGTCGTACAAACCCTTACGCTTAAAATTCTCAAACATTTTACCAATATTATGATCCAATAAGCGCACTGCATTGTATTGTTTTACACTGATGAAACCATTGTCTTTTAAGTCCTTTGGGCTTTGTTGCTGCTCTACAAAACCTGTTTTATCATCGGCAATAGTATGAGGGCTGTGATTGGCCGCAGTTTGAATATAGCCTAAAAATGGCGTTTGAGCTTGGCTTAAAACATCACTAGCTTCGCTGAATAATGAATGATCAGAAATGCCCCACACGTCAATAATGGGTGAGCTCCAATATTTTTCTTCATATAAAGTGACACCCTGAATACTGTTATGAATGAGGGCGCTCATATTGGCCCACCCCGCACTGCCTCCAAGCATGTAGTGTTTTTCGTGCGCTACAAAAGAATTAATAACAGAGCGCTGATGAGTAATGAAAGGATTGCGAGTGGCTGTTTTTATGGCAGACACATCGGGAATGCCAGTAATAGAGGTGAACACGCTCTTTGCGGTAGACCTTGCGGGCACATTAAAGTGGGGATACCAGCGTGATTGGCTAATGAGAGCATCTATATTTGGCGTGGGGTTTAGCTTATTACCATAAGCACCTATGTGGCTTGCCCCCAAGCTTTCCATAAACACAATCACTAGGTTAGGAGTGCTTTGTTGAGCACTCACTACAGGTGCGCTGGGGGTCTCCCAGCGATCTAATATAGCCGCACCATCGCTTGGAAACTCTGCCCCTAGCAAGTGGGAAAGGGTTTGCAAGTGTGGTTGTAAATCTTGTTCAGTGGCAGAGGTGGCGGTGGTAAAACTGGCTGTATAATATACCCACACAAATGGATTTAACCCAAGCGCAGCAACTTGGGCATCACCGTTAAAAAACGCATGATTCCATCGTAAAGGCACCAATGACCAGCGGCCTAAAAGTATTAATAAAAATAAGGCCCCTATCACAACGATATGAACACAGTTGCTATACCAACGCCTACGTGTCTTTTCTTGGGTGAGCAAAGGCAGTGCAAACCGCTTATGCGCCCAGTAACCCAAGCTCCAAGTAGCAACGATCGCTAAGCTAATTTGAATCACTGGGTAAGATTGCCATACCATGGCGCTAGAAATACCAATATCACTACTAAAACGGGTGACAGATGCATCTATGCGTTTGCTAAGGTATAAATAATGCCCCGCATCAAAGACATACATCATCAGTATGACTAGTAAAATAATGCCGAACCAATAACCTAACAAGCGACGTAATAGTGCATAGTTAACAGCACTAAAGCGGGGTAATAGTAGCCACGGTAATGTGGCTAAAGCAGCTAATAAAGCTACCCTTAAATCAAAGCGCAAACCCACCCAAAAAGCTTTTAGTAAGTAGCCTTCTGCAGCTATAGGTAGCTCGGAGAGTAAGCCCCAAAACAACACTCGAAACACACCTTGTAAAGCCCATAACGCTAGGGTTAATACAAGTAGATACTGCACACGACGAGGGAGCAAGGTCATAGTAGGCTTCAGTGGTGTTAATTGGCGTTAATGGGTTGTAATGGTGTTTTTGTAGAGCGTAAGTTTATCACTAAGCCTGCAATGATTAAAATGGCAGCCACCCACTTCCACCATGGCATGGCCTCATACAAAAACACACCTGAGGCAGCCATACCAAATACGGGCACCAGTAGCGCCCATGGTGCTACAAGAGCTGCGGCATGGCGTTGTAATAATAAATTCCACAGGCCATATCCAATGAGGGTATTACCTATGGTTTGCCACAGTACAATAGCCCATGCGTGCCATGTGGCAGACGCTAAGCTTTGGGTTATAAGGATGGGGCCTTCAAGATAATAAGACATCAAGGCCAGTGGTGGCAGTGCAAAAAGAGAAGACCATGCCAAAAAGGAAATAATATGCACTTTGCCACTGCGTTTAACGACTAGATTACCGGCAGCCCAGCTTAAAGCAGCTATTAAAATAACGGCTAAGCCAATAGGGGTGGCATCTGTGTTGCCTTGCACTGCGATTAATAAAATACCTGCAAAAGACACCACCAAGGCTGCCATTTGAGGCCAACGTATGGTTTCTTTAAATAACATGAGCGCCAGTAAAATGGTAAACACAGCCTGCACTTGAATCACTAAAGAGGCTAGCCCGGGAGAAATATGGCTACCCATCACCCAAAATAATAGCCCAAATTGACCAAACCCAATAAACACCCCATAGGCGATTAAATAGCGCCAAGGCACCTTTGGGCGAGGTAAAAAAAACACCAAAGGCAAAGCTGCAAAGGCAAAGCGTAAACTAGCAAATAAAAATGGTGGTAAGTCGTTTAAGCCTAATTCAATAAAGACAAAATTAGTGCCCCAAATGAGAGCAACAAAAACAGCTAATAATTGATGGGTGATGGGCATTTTGACTTAGCTTTCTCTTGATGAGGTGAACCAAGCCAGCTTATCATGCAAGCTCACTACGCGCCCCACAATAAACAGCGAAGGAGACATCACTTTTTCTGCCTCGATCATTGCCGGTAATTGTGTGAGGTTGGACACTAATACCCGTTGGTCTTGAGTAGTGCCTTTTTCAATCAATGCTACCGGCATGTTGATGTCCATACCATGAGCTAACAGCTGCTCACAGATTAATGGCAGGCCTTTTAAGCCCATATAAAATACTAAGGTTTGGCCTTCTACAATTAACTCTGGCCAAGGCAAATTTACACTGCCATCTTGCAGTTGCCCTGTAACAAAACGCACCGACTGGGCATAGTCTCTATGGGTGAGAGGGATGCCAGAATAAGCCGAGCAGCCGCTAGCCGCAGTAATGCCAGGTACGACTTGAAACGGTACATGTTGCTGCGCTAAGGTTTCAATTTCTTCACCGCCGCGACCAAAAATAAATGGGTCTCCACCTTTAAGGCGAGCCACACGTTTGCCTTGTTTGGCATAATCCACTAACAATTGGTTGATGCCTGTTTGGGGCACGCTATGATTTGCACGGCGCTTGCCTACATATACCCGCTCTACAGATTCTGGCACTAATGCCATCACGCCATCAGAAACTAAGGCGTCATAAAGCACCACATCAGCTTTTTGTAATAGTCTAAAAGCCCTCAGGGTTAGTAGGTCTGGGTCTCCAGGGCCTGCGCCAATAAGGAACACTTCGCCCGTGTTCATTATCTTATTACGGCCGCTGTCTATTTCTTTTAAGTGGCCTTTGAGCATACTTTCAGCGTCATCATGTTTGCCAGAGAATACGGCCTCGGCCACAGGGCCTTGCAGCACCTGATGCCAGAATATGGAGCGCTGCTTGGTATCTGGTAAGGCCTTCTTTACTTGTGGGCGATAAGCGCCTACTAAACGAGACAATTGGCCATAAGCTTTGGGCACAAGCTGCTCTAGTTGTTGGCGTAAAATACTTGATAAAACAGGCGAAGCGCCGCCGTTATTAATGGCAATAGTGAGTGGGGCGCGGTCGATAATAGCGCCAAAGATAATGTTGCCATCATCAGGCACGTCTGCCACATTCACTAATAAGCCCATGGCTTTTGCATCAACAGCAATTTGATGGTTTACAGTGCGGTTATCAGTTAAAGCACAAATGAAGGTATAGCCACGCATCACTTCATCGCAGTCATAGGCACCTAGGGTGACTTTGCCGCCTGCCTTTTCTACTAATTCGGTGATGCCATCATTTACACAGATGGACATTAAATCAAAGCTAACACCTGCCTTAACTAGGGTTTTTACTCGGCGCTTGGCTACATTTCCACCACCAATGAGTAGTACTTTTAAATGATTGGTGTTGTGAAACAGAGGGAAAAAGGTCATTAGGATTCCTGTTGTATCCATGTGTGGCAATATTCTAGTGCGCTAACGTTGTGTATATTTTGGCTTAAATCTACATTACCAAAGCGCAACAAACTGGTGGCTGAGTCAATGGTTACTAAGCGTATTAAAATACCATTTTTGGCCGCACTTTGGTGCAGCTTTTTAGCTAATTTAGGAGCCATAATAAAGCTTCGAAAGAGTTCATGAGAACCTGCGTGATAAGCCCCAAGGGCAGTCATAGCGGGTTGCCAAATGTTGTGTTGTTGTAGGCTTTGGCTGGCTAAAGTGGTGCGCATGTTTGATTGCCACAGGGTATCACTTAAAGCGGCAATAGCAACAGTTTGTGCAGGCCCATTAACAATCCAAGGGCCCATTTCTTTAGCGAGTTGCTCTAATACGCTTTCATCTGCAAAAGTAAAACCTAAGCGTATGCCTGCCAAACCAAAAAATTTGCCTACAGAACGCAAAACTACCACGTTTTTTGCCAAGGGCTCTGTGAGTAAGCTAGCGCTTGGCGTGGTGTCAATAAAGGCTTCATCTACCACCAAAAAACCATTTGAAGCAAGCAATTTTTGTGCCCAAGCACGCAGTTTTTGTGGTGTAAATCGTTCACCCGTAGGGTTGTTGGGGTTAATAATGAGCAGATGCCCTATCAGGTTATCTTCTAGAGCGGCGTCTATTTGTTTTGCAGCTAAAGCGCCATCTAGCCCACTATAGGTGTTTATGTCACCACATTTAGACCATGCATGGCGATGTTCTTGATAACCTACATCGGGCAACCATGCGGCCCTAGCATTGCCCAAGTGATGCAATATGCTGGGCAATAATTGAATAATAGCTTGGCTGCCACTACTGGCCAAACATCCATGAGCACCATAATAGCTGGCAGCAGCAGTGGTAAGCTTAGGGCTTAAATAAGGCAGCTGGTGCCAAGCACTTTGCTCTATTTTGGGTATAGGGTAGCTGTGTTGGTTTATGCCGGTAGACAAATCTATCCATTGGCAAGGGTCGCGGCCGTAGATAGCGGATGCGCTTTGTATATCACCACCGTGAAAAAGTAGGCTCATGACACTTTGCTCAAAATACTAATTGCAGCCATCACAGTTAACCATAAAGCCAAGCTGTAATTCACTAAGGTGCAGGCATCATCAATGCTTTTGGCCATGGGAGGCTGGCCGGCGCCAAGCACTGGGCGCTGTTGTTCTTGGCCATGATAGTGTGCACTGCCGCCTAGTATCACACCAATAGCTCCAGCACCTGCTGCCATTACTGGGCCTGCGTTAGGGCTTTTCCAAGTGCCAGCTTGTTGGCGCCAGCTTTGCCATGCGTTTGTAGTGTGGCCATTAAGGCTAGCGCATATTGTGTAAGATAACGCAGTGAGGCGGGCAGGAATAAAATTAAGCACATCATCAAAGCGTGCAGCCGCCCAGCCAAAGTGCAAGAAACGAGGATTTTTATAGCCCCACATAGCATCTAAAGTGTTACTTAAACGATAAATAACCACCCCTGGAATGCCTGCCACAATAAACCAAAATAGCGCTGCAAACAGCGCATCGGCGCCATTTTCAAGCACAGACTCTGTGGCTGCTGTGGCGATTTCTTGCTCATTTAATGCTTGAGTGTCACGGCTAACAATGCGGCTGACTGCAACACGAGCACCGCTAAGATCACCCAAAATAAGGGGTGTGGATATGGCTTTAGCGTGTTCTATCAAACTGCGCCAGCCAATAGCCAAATAAAGTACCACAGCACCTGCCAGTATCGAAAACACTGCACTTGGGGCTAGTGTTTGCTCTAGTGAGTAGGCCATAAAACCTATGGGCCCAATAGCAAGGCTAAGGGCTAAAACACCTTTGCCTTTTAGCAAAAGGTCTTTGTTAGCGAAGGAAAATAATCCATTTTTAGTATTAAGCCACTTCTCTAGCCCATCAGCCAGCGCACCAAAGCCCACCAAAGGGTGCAGCCGTTTGGGCTCACCTAGAAAGTAGTCTAAAGTAAGCGCTAGGGTAATAATGATGAGCAAAGTCATGTTAAAGGCTACCGCGCATGATGTTAAAAATCCTTTCCATGGGCAGCTCCACTTCTACTTCATCGGCTAAGCGCTCAATCTCTTTAGCCCTTAAAGCAGGGTAATCAAAATCTGTAGTCTCTTCCAAACCGGCCCAATCTAACAAAAGCGCAAGCAGCTTTGGCTCATCAAATAACCCATGCACATAGCTGCCCATTACGGTGTCTTCACTATTTTTTGCACCATCTATGCCGGTATCAAGTGTCATCAGTGGCTGAGCAAGGTCACTGCCGGTAGTTTGCCCCACATGGATTTCATAACCTGTCACTGGAATATCACCTTCTGGAGATAACCAAACCCCTTTTACATTGCGTAACTGTTTTTCACCTTGTAGCAAGGTTTCAATATTTAAGTGTCCCAAGCCTAAGCTTGTACCGGCAGCAGACTCTGTGCCATCAGGGTCGTGCACAGCGTGGCCGAGCATTTGATAACCACCACAAATGCCAATGACTTTGCCGCCCAAACGTAAATGACGTTTAATCACAGCATCCCAACCAGAGCTTTTAAGCCAGGCCAAGTCGCCACGAGTGTTTTTGCTGCCAGGTAAAATGATAAGGTCTGCACCCTTAAAGGTTTGCACATCTCTTAACAGCTGACAATCTACCTGAGGGTGCATTCTTAAGGCATCAAAATCGGTGTGGTTGCTGGCCCTTGGGTAAATAGGCACGACCACTTTAAAATGTTGGCCTTGGTCATTTTTTTCAAACTGATCCACTGCCAAAGAGTCTTCGGCTTCTATGTGTAAGTTATGAATGTAAGGCAACACGGCTAATACAGGTTTGCCTGTCTTTTCTTCTAGCCAATCCAGGCCACCTTGCAGTAAGGCTTTATCACCTCTAAAGCGGTTAATAATAAAGCCACGTGTGCGGTTCTGTTCACTTTGGCTAAGTAACTCATAGGTGCCATACAAATGGGCAAACACACCACCGCGGTCAATGTCTGCCACAATGATAACAGGGCAATCTACAGCTTCAGCAAAACCCATATTGGCAAGGTCATGCTCTCGTAAATTAATCTCGGCAGGGCTGCCAGCACCTTCCACTACCACTAGGTCAAATTCTTCCAATAACTCACCATGGGCTAGCACCACATCTTGCAGCAGCTTAGGCTTGTGCAGATGGTATTCCACAGCCTTCATGTTGCCAATGGCTTTGCCACGGATAATTACCTGTGAGCCAAGGTCGCTGTTGGGCTTGAGTAAAATAGGGTTCATGCGCACATCAGGTGCTATAAAGCAGGCTTGCGCCTGCACTGCTTGAGCGCGGCCAATTTCACCACCATCAGGGGTAACAGCGCTGTTAAGTGCCATATTTTGGCTTTTAAAAGGGGCTACTTTTACGCCTTTACGAGCTAATATGCGGCACAAAGCGGTGACTAAAATACTCTTGCCAGCATCCGAGGTGGTGCCTTGTACCATCAGCGTGCGATGACCTTGCGCTATGAGGGTAGGGAGATCTGCAACGGTGGATTTAATCATGACGCTGTTTCCTTTTGCTGATCTAAATCTAACAGCAAATCTTGTAAGGCTTGTTGGTGTTCACCAGGCTCTTGCCACATGCCACGTTGGCAAGCTTCTAACATGCGCTCAGCCATTTCTTCTAGTGCAGCAGGGTTGTTGTCACGCATAAATTGCTGGTTATGGGTTTCAAAAATTAGTGCATCACTAACTTGTTGGTATTGGTAGTCAGCGATTAAATCTGTGGTGGCATCATAGGCAAATAAGTAGTCTACACTTGCGGCCATTTCAAAGGCGCCTTTGTATCCATGGCGCTGCATGGCGCCAATCCATTTAGGGTTAAGCACACGCGAGCGCAATACTCTGTTGAGCTCTTCGCTTAGAGTGCGGATCTTGGGCACGCTAGGATTGCTATGATCACTGTGATACACCGCAGGGGCCTTGCCGCTAAAGCTGGTTACGGCGTTAGTCATGCCGCCTTGAAACTGGTAGTAGTCATCAGAATCTAGCAGATCGTGTTCGCGGTTATCTTGGTTTTGTACCACAGCTTCTAGCTGGCTTAAACGGTGTTTAAAGCCTTCATGTGCTGCCACGCCATCACCGGTTTGGTTACCGTAGGCATAGCCGCCCCAGTTTAGGTATGCATCTGCAAGATCACTGCGCTGCTCCCAACATCTTTCGTCTATAAGGCCCTGCAGGCCAGCGCCATAAGCACCAGGTTTGCTGCCATACACACGATAACTGGCTTGGCGGCGCGCTTGTGCTTCACTTACGCCATCAGCTTGTAGCTGCGCTTGGCGTAGCTCTATGTTTTTGCGAATAGTATTGCTGTTGCCACTGGCTGTGCTGGAGCCAGGCTCGTCAAAGATGGCTAAGGCTTGTACAGCCGCATCATAGAGTTTCATCACGTTAGGAAAGGCGTCACGGAAAAACCCAGACACACGCAAGGTGACATCCACCCGTGGACGGCCTAATTGCATGGCTGGAATAATTTCAAAATCGCTTACTCTTTGAGAGCCCACAGCCCAAATAGGTTTGATGCCCATCAATGCAAAGGCTTGGGCAATGTCATCACCGCCAGTGCGCATGGTGGCTGTGCCCCAAACTGACAAGCCAAGCTGAGTAGGGTAGTCACCGTGCTCTTGTAAATGCCTTTCAATAAGGGCTTGAGCTGAACGCTGGCCTAATGCCCAAGCAGCAGCAGAGGGCACACTGCGGTTGTCTAAAGAAAAAAAGTTGCGCCCTGTAGGTAAGGTATCCAAGCGGCCACGAGTAGGCGCGCCACTAGGCCCAGGCTCTACAGATGCGCCTGCTAAACCTTGAATAAGGGCTTTAGTTTCACGCACAGCGCTGTCTTCTAAGGCCGCTAAAATCACTGTTTTTGCGTAGTGTAGCTGCTGGCTTGTGCGAGGTAACTGTGCCTTTAAATCGTTGATATCTTTATTTTTTTCTGCAAGAAGATAACCATTGATTAAGCTTAATGCTAACAATTCGAGGCGCTCGCGGGTGTCCATGCTAGAGCGCCATACACCCAGATCTTGTTGGGCTAATAACGCAGGCTTAGGGCCAAGCCAAGGGATGACTTGCGTGGCCAAAGGGTCGTAGTCGTGGAGACCTAAATCACAGGCCAAATTATGCAAAATGCCACGTTCTTCATTAGCTTCGCCGCGGGGTAAACGCAGCAGGGCCACCATGGTTTCGCTAAGTTCTGTCGTTTTAGGTAATTGGCCTAAAATATGTAATCCATTGCGGATTTGAGCTTCTTTAATGTCGCATAAATAAGTGTCAAGCTCGGCGAGCATTTCACTTTCACTAGTGTAGGCAGTGAGCCCTAGCTCTTGTTTTAGGTGGCTGCTAGCCAAGGTGGCTACAATTTGTTCTCTTAGCCATAGCTCACGGCCCGTGTCCAAACCTGTAGCTTGATACAACTCATCGACCAAAGCTTCTAAATCTGCCAGCTCGCCATAGGTTTCGGCGCGCGCCATGGGAGGCATTAAGTGATCAATAATCACCCCTTGGGCACGACGCTTGGCTTGAGCACCTTCACCTGGGTCATTCACAATAAATGGGTAAAAATGAGGCATAGGCCCCAAAGCAACTTCAGGCCAGCACTGGTCGCTTAATGCCACGCCTTTGCCCGGTAGCCACTCTAGGTTGCCGTGTTTGCCTAAATGAACCACTGCATCTACTTGATAAATATGCCGTAGCCAAAAATAAAACGCCAAATAACTATGGGGAGGCACTAGGTCTGGGTCGTGGTAGTTGGCTGTTAAATCTAGGTTGTAGCCTCGCGCGGGCTGAATGCCCACAAAGGTTTCACCCAAGCGTAAGCCTGCAAGCATAATGCGCCCTTGACGATATTTAGGGTCTTTTTCAGGGCCGCCCCAGCGCTTGTGCACTGCGTCTTGGCAGGCTTGGGGCAAGTTTACAAAATGCTCCATATATTTGCTGGCATCCATACTTTGCCAACATGGAAGATGGTGCAAGGTGTTTGGGTTATTAGTGACAGACTCTAATAGCTTCTCAATTAAGGCATTACCATTTTCTGGCACCATATCAATGGCATAGCCCGCGTCTTGCATGGCTTGTAATACATTAATAGCAGATTGTGGCGTGTCTAGCCCCACACCATTGCCAATGCGGCCATCTTTGGTGGGGTAGTTGGCAAGGATTAGTGCTATACGTTTGTCGCTATTGGCCTTATGGCCTAGGGTGCAATAACCCTTTGCAAGGCGAGCCACAAACTGCGCCCTTTGCGGCTCTAGCTCATAGCCTACAAGGTCTATCTGGCATAGCTTGCTATAGTAACCCATAGACTTAAAGCTAATGGCGCGAGTGAGCACATGGCCATCCATTTCTGGCAACACCACCTGCATAGCAATATCACGCGACCTTAACCCTTGTTTATGCTCGCGCCATGCTTCACAAGTGGTGGAAGACAACACCAGCTGCAAAACAGGAATGTCACCTTCAATAGGCAACTTAAAGTGCGTGGGCGCAGAGCTAAGGCTTGGGGCATCTACTTTGTTGCTAGCAAAGCCTAAGCTGCTTAATACCAGCTTAGTGTTAGATTGTTTTATGGTGTGGTTTACTAAAGCTAACGCTTGTGAATCTTTAAGCGAGGTAACAGCCAGTGCGATAGGGTTCATACCCTGTTCAATTAAGCTTGCCATTAAGCCATCAAACATACGTGTGTTACCACTTTGCAAGTGGCTACGATAAAACAGCAAAGCCACCACTGGAGCGTTTTGCAGGCCTTTAGTAAGGGTGTCTTTTTGCCAATCCATTAAGCTGGCTTGGGCTACACCTGGCTGATAAATTAATGCTTGGGGCAACTGCGTTGGTGGTTGCCAGCTTGTCTTTGTGAAGGAAGTGGATGCGTGCGTGGCTGGGCTTGGTAGGCACTCTTGGTGCAAATAACGCAATAAATTAATGCCGTTGCTTACCCCGC
>TARA_B110000208_G_scaffold81813_1_pt1 | contig 13760 bp, 13 predicted proteins | sample TARA_B110000208 | Tara Oceans TARA_B110000208 (sample SAMEA4397426) | marine metagenome | biome: Polar Biome; feature: [SRF] surface water layer (ENVO:00010504); material: water (ENVO:00002006), including particulate matter (ENVO:01000060) such as... | depth 5 m
CTACCCTACTTTGATAGCTCTCAATATTGCCCCGTAGTATCATTAAAAAAATTACTAGATCTATCAAAAATAAATTCAGGTCCCATATTTAGAAGTTTTGTTAAAGGATCAAAGTTATCGGAAAAAAGATTAACCGACCAAACTGTAGCTTTGCTTATTAAAGAATATTTAAATTTAGCTGGTATAGATAGCAAAAATTACTCTGGGCATAGTTTAAGATCAGGCTTTGCAACATCAGCTGCTGAATCTGGTGCTGAAGAGCGAAATATAATGGCTATGACAGGTCATAAATCAACAGAGATGGTAAGAAGATATATTAAAGAAGCAAATTTATTTAAAAATAATGCATTAAATAAAATTAAAATATAATTATCTATTATGAAAAATTTTAGTAGTTTTGAATATTTTTTTTAAAAAATTACTTAAAATTGTATCAATATTGTAATAAATATTTTGATAGTTTTTAGCTTGGAATTTAAAAATTTTATTTAATGAATTTAATCCAAGTATATTAGACTCAAATCGGCCACCTATAATTAATGCATCATAACCGTATCCACTAGTAAATAAATTATTTAATGATTGAGATGTTAATGAACACCATGGTTTATTGGAATTAATATCACCAGATAGAACTAGACCTTTATTAAAATCAAAAAAGTAATTTTTATTTAAATCTGTTAATTTAAAAAATATTTTATATTTATTCTTATTAAAAAAATTATAAAAATAAAAAAGATTATTTTTTTTTTTTGTAGTTTCGATAAATTCATCTGAGGAAGCTTTAAGATTGTTAAAGTCGATCGTCTTTTCATAATAAGGTATTACGTTTATTTTTTTATAATCCTCATTATATTTATTAAAAGAATCTATGTTAGATAAATTTGAATGAAGATCCCACATATCCCCAGGATACAAACATAAAAATTTAATATTGGGATTTTCCTTTGAAAGATATTCAATAGTTTTATCAATTTTATTAGAAGAATCATTCATATAAAAGTTATCCTTTTTAGAAAAATAACAAAAACTTGCAAAAGGTATGACAGTTTTGGGATTTAGAAATTTAATATTACTCGAAAGTTTTTTTAAAATTTCAATTGACCATTTTTTTCTTTCATCTTTATTATCTTTATTTGATTTTCCAATGGCATAACTAAATTGAACCAAAAGAATGTCTATGGGACCAGTCAATTTTTTTATAAATTTAAGCTGAAAATCATTTTTAATATCACAATCATTTAAGTTAAGTATAGTTAGATTGTTGATTTTAATAATAGACATAGAGTCTAGATATTGAAAAGGAACTACTTGTATTGTAAAATCTTTACCTAAACGAAATTTATCTTTAAATTTTATCTCATTAACATTAGGTGAAATTTTTTTTAAAAAATTAACAACTCTTCTATCAATTGTTTTCTGAAACAAAAAATTATTTTTATCAGAGAAAATTTTTAGATTTGAAGGATTGAAATGATCCGGGTGTTCATGACTAAACCACACAAAATTAGATTTTTTAAGATTTTCAATTGATTTTTGATTTGTTTTTGATAATAAATCCCAAGAGTTATTAAAAACTGACCCTTCAATCCATGGATCCATAGCCAATGAAACGTTATTATTAGACAATATAAGACATGAGTGATTTACAAATTCAAGATTAGGCATGATTAAATAGACTTTATTATATCCTTGCATGCTTGGATACTATTTTTTTTAACCTTGTAATTTATTATTTTTTGAGCAAACTTATTACAACCTAGAAAATTAAAATTATCATTATTTTTAAAAATTTTTTTCTTTATTTTTAAATTATAATACTTTTCTAAATAATTGATAATTTTATTAATATAAAATCTTTTTCCACTAGAAATAATCAATTTATCAATATTTTTTTTTGAGATTGATAAATTATAAATTCCTTTACAGATATCATCTGCGTGAGAAAAATCTCCACTGATATTTAATTTGTAAATATTTTCAATAAAATCTTTATTTTTGTTTTTAAAAGACTCTACTAATTTAGGTATTAAAAAATTTTTATTTCTGAATTCAGAATCATGATTGAATAAAATAGCTGTTGTTGCATTAATGTTGTATTTTTTTTTCATTGATAAAATAAGCTTATGTGAATCAATTTTGTATTGTCCATAATATTCATTTGATTTAAATTTATTTTTTTCTGAAACTTTTTTTTTAAAACTCCGAGCAAACATCAATGAAGATCCCGCAAAAATTAAATTTGTCTTTAAGTTGTTTTCAATTATTGAGTCTAGTAAATTTTTTGTACACCTCATGTTGTTTAAATAATTCAGTTTATAAGTCTCTTTATTTTTTCTTTTTGAATGACTGTTATTAGTTGACGCTAGATGCAATATTATATTTGGTTTAATAGTCTTTAAATGAAACATAATATTACTTTTAGATTTTAAATCATTAATCTTATAAATAATTTTTTTAATTTTTGATTCTTGCCCTTTCCCCTTTTTAATAAAACCATAAACTTTAAATTTTTTTTTTAAGTAAAGTTTAGATAAAATTAACCCATCTTGTCCGAGTGCTCCTGTAATTAATACTTTTTTCAATTTACATAACTTGAAAGATTCTTATTTATAATCATATTTAAATTTCTTTATTAATTTCTTGTAATCTATGTTAAAATCGAAATATAGAACTCTTTTATCACAATGTATTCATTTTCAAATAAAAATCAAAAAATTGCAGTCATTGGATCTGGCTATTGGGGCTCCATAATTATTAATACATTAATAAATTTAAAGTTCAAAAATATAATTGTTTTTGACACAAGTGTTAAAAATAAACTTATAATAAAAAAAAAGTTTAAAATTATTAAATTTGAAAATAATTTTTCAAAAATACTTAAAGATATACATATTAAAAACATTTTTGTTGTAACACCTCCTATAGAAAATCTAATAATTGTAAAAAAATTGATTATTTATAATAAAAATATTTTTATAGAAAAACCTGGTTTTCATAATTTAAAGAATTTAATAAAAGTTCAAGAATATTTGAAAAAATCTAAATATAAATCTAAACTAATGTTTGGCTATATTTATTTTTATAATGATTATATAAAAAAAATTAAAACAATTTTAGATAAAAAAATTCTTGGTGAGATTCAATATATTAGTTTTAGTAGAAAAAATTTAGGTCCGATTAGAAGCGATGTTGATGTAGATTATGATCTTACATCACATGATCTAAGTATTATTAAAAGATTATTTAATAGTTTACCTAAAGTAATTTCTCATAAAAAATACTCTTTATTAAAAAAAAATATAAGTGATATTTCAAATTTACACTTAAAGTTAGGAAGCATCAATATAGATATAAATAATAGCTGGTTAAATCCCACTAAAGAACGGTTAATTAAAATTATAGGTAAGAAAAAAATGCTATCCTTTGATGAAATGAATTTGGATGGTCCCATTAGAATTTATGATCAATATGCAAAATACCCTGAAATGAGTTTTTTTAATAAAAATTTTTTTAAATCTAAAGCTCTAATATACAAAGGTAAAAGTAAATCAATCAAGACAAAATCAGTGTCACCATTAATTAATGAAATCAAGGAATTTTTTAATAAAAAAAAACCTATAACTGACATTAAGTTAGCAAAAGAAATCTTAATTTTTCTAAAAAAAGTTTAAGATTTTTATAATTTTAAATATTTCTTTTTTACTTAATGTTGGATCTATAGGAATACTAAAGCATTTTTTAGCTAAATTTTCAGAATTAATATAATTATTTTTTTTAAACATCGATTTAAGTGCCCCAATCTGATTTATAGATTTGGGATAGTGAAAACCAAATTCAATATTATTTTTCTTAAATAAATCAATCAATTTTTTTTTGTTATTAATCTTAATGACATATTGGTGGTAAACAGAACCTTTGGAATAATTTAATTTAATTATTTTTTTATTTTTTATGCCTTCATCATAATGTTTTGCAATTTTTTTTCTTTTTTCATTATAATTATCTAATAATTTAATTTTTTCTATTAAAATAGAAGCCTGTAAAGTATCTAGTCTACTATTAAAACCAACTTGGGTGTGAATAAATTTTACTGTAGAGCCTAAATTTCTAAAGTTTTTAATCTTTTTGTAATGATTAAAATTATTTGTAGTTATAATTCCAGCATCACCATAAGCGCCTAAATTTTTACCAGGATAAAGACTGAAACAAGATATGTCGGCTAAAGATCCTACCCTTTTATTACCTAGATTTGCTCCATGTGCTTGTGAACAGTCGTCAATAATATAAATATTATTTTTTTTAATTATCTTTTTTATTTTATTTATATCAACTACAGATCCATACAAATGCACTGGCATTATTACTTTAGTTTTTTTAGTAATTTTTTTTTTCAAATTAATAAGTGACATAGTGGGTTTTGATGGCTCTATATCGACTAATATAGGTTTTAAACCCGCATTAATTACAGCAAAGGCCGTTGAGCAATATGTCATTGCAGGGATTATAACCTCAGACCCTTTTGGTAGATTTAATATCTTTAAGGAAATTGTTAATGCGTCTGTACCGTTAGCACAACCAATAGCATATTTGGCATTACAAAAAGACGCAAAAGATTTTTCAAATTTTTCAACAAAATCACCAAGAATATAATTATTTTTATTTATTACTTTAGTAATATTCTTAATAATATTATTTTTAATAGATTTATCTTGTTTGCGAATATTTAAAAATTTAATCATAAAATACAGGTTATTAGTTTTTATATATTAAATATATTAGCAAATATAATTAATATAATTCATACAATTTAATAAATTTTAATAGATGGTAATGGAAAAATAAATTTAGTTCCTTTTTTTCTAATTTTTTTTTCTCTTCTTAATATTTCATCTTTAAAATGCCAAGGTAGTACAAGATAGTAGTCAGGATTATATGATCTAGAGACTTCTTCAGAGACAATTTCTATATTTGTACCGGGAGTTTTTAGGCCAAATTTATCAGGATTTCTATCAGCAATATATTCTATCTTTTTATGATTAGTTTTATAAAACTGCAATAGTGTATTCCCTTTAGTAGATGCTCCATAACCATGTATAATTTTATTTAATTTAATTTGTTTATTAATAAAAATATTCAATTTATTCTTCAAAACATTGATCTTTCTAAAAAATTTTTTATAAGTAGAATAATCATCTAGCTTAAGCTTTTTCTCATGATCAATTATTTTTTTAATCTTTTTTTCGTTTACTCTTATCTTCGAATTTGATTTTGTTAGTAAATATTGTTTGCTTCTACCATTAATGCTTGTTTGATTGATAGTAATCAATTTAAGATTATTTTTATTGAACATGTTGATCAAAACTTGTGTTGAATAGTATTCAGCATGTTCGTGGCAAATAGTATCAAACATATTAAATTCGATCAATGATGCCAAATCAGCAAATTCTAAAAAAAAAAATCCATCATCATGTAAAAGATCATGAACATCCCTTAAAAACTTGTTTGGATCTGTCAGATCATAGAAAACAGATAAAGCCGTAATAATTTTAAATTTTTTTTTAGTTTTTGATAGTACTATTTTTTTTGAAAAGAAATCATTAGAAAAAAAATCTATTCTGTTGTAATGCTTTTTATACTTTTTTAAAATAGGGTCTATCCCAAAAGTAACAATTTTTTTATTATAAAAGTTTAATAATGTTCCATCATTACTAGCAATATCTAGTACATGGTCATTGTTCTTAAGTTTACTAATTTTAGACAAATATTTTGTTACATCTCTTACGTGATTTGTCATAGTTTTGTTAATACCTGTTCTGTATCCATAATCTGGACCATACATGTATTTTAAGTTATATTTATTCTTAAGCTGAACAAGTTTACATTTTCTACATATTGCAAGATTGATAAATGCTTTCTTAACATTTTCACTTTTCTTAATAAATTTTCCTGTGAAAGATTGGTTACCAAGTGAGAATAATTTTTTTAGATCGTGACTTCTGCAATTTCTACATTTTTTAAGTTCCATAAATATATTTTATATATATATATAATAATATGGACTTCTATAAAAAAGTAATTTTTGTTTTTATTACATTCATTTTCTTTACAGTAGTTTTTGTTAAATTAATTGAACCTGTTTTTGAGAGACAAATATCTAAAATTTTTGAAGGAAAAAAGCTATCAGATAAAATTAAAAAAGAATTAGAAAGCAGCACAAGAGATTTTTCCCCAGAAAAAAAAGAGTTTTACAAAAAAATAGTTAAAGATACTTACAAAAAGTGGAAACCTTTAATAGACGAAGCAATAAATGAAGCTAATAGCGAATTAAAAAATAATTAACTGAGAATACATTTTTTTGGCAGATAAATATAAAAATAGTTAGGAATTTTGCCATTATATTTATTAAGATTTATTTTTTTTGATAAATAATAATTCTGTAATTCTAACATTTCTTCATTATTTTCAAAAGTCAAAATTAATATATTATCATCATTAATTAATTTTTGAATATCATAAATTAAATTTGGTTCAAAATATTTTATTAAAATTTCTTTATGAGTTTGAATTATAAATGGTATTAATTGTATTTTTTTAAAATCAAATAATACATAGAAATAGCTTTGACTTGTTAAATTTGCTGCATACTCGATATTACAAGCCTTTTTAATTTTTTTTTGATAATGGATATATTCAATTAATGGATGCCATGTATTTTTATCCCATTTTTGTAATGAAAAATAAGAAATATTTTTTTTTTTAAATTTATTGTTAGTGTGTTTTAGATCTTGATAATGAATATATCTATTGCCATTAAAATGAGAGTTTGTCATTTCAAAAGAAAAAATAAGACTGTAAAAAATAATAAAAGAAATAATAAAATTTAAAATAAATCTATTTTCTTTCTTTTTTAAATTATTAATTGTGTAAAATAATGTAATTACTCCTAGTGACAAACTTGTAGCTAATTTATCCATCCCATATAACTGGGATTTAAAATTTAATGAAAATACCAGTAAATTTAATACTAATAAATTTTGATTTATTTTTTCATAATTCTTATTAATTAAGTATATAAAATTAACAATTAGGTAACCAATATTAACTGTAAAAATGATACTATAAAATAAAAATTGTGGTTCATAAATAAAATTTGAAAAAGAATAGATATATAAAAAAATAATATATTCATAAATTTTATGTAACAGCGAAATATCATAATGATCTGATAAAATAAATGGAATTTTTTGATACAAAAACCAAGTTTCGAATAAATTAGAATAAATTAAATATATTAAAAATAAAAAAATAATTAAAAAAAAACCACCTATCATATAAAAATTTTTTTTTATAAAATTAAAATATTGTTTTTTAAAAAAATAAAATAAAATTAATAGTGACGTTAAGAATAACAGTATTACAAAATTATATATTATAGTTAAAGAAAAGTAGGACATCCCAAGCAAAATTCCAGAGATAAAATTTTTCTTAGAATTACCCGATATGTAAAGTCTATAAAACAAAACTATAAAAAAAAAAGATATAAAATTTGGCCAAGGTGATGTTGGCCAAGGATATATCAAAAAAATAGAAAAAGATGAAAATAAACTATAAAAAAAATTTTTAGTTAATTTATAAGTTATATCACCAATCAAATATAAGCTGATCGAGTAAATAAATGATGTAAAAACAACTATAGAAAAAATATTTTTTTCAAACAAAAACAATATAAATGAATGAATTAAAGTTGTACCCAAGCCATATTGTATAAAAATCTCTTCAAATGGTTTTTTTCCATTTAATAATTCAAGTGCATTAGAAAAGATAAACCCCCAGTGATAGCCATCATTAATAAATTGACCATGCCATATACCACCAATAAGTGAAATAACAGGAACAATAAAGAAAAGTAATATTTTTATTTTTGGTAAATTTATCATTTTAAATATAGAAAAGAGTTAATGAAAAACAAATAATTATTAATTATAATTCATTAATTATCTATATAAAGAATAACATGAAAACATTAATTGCAATACCAACTTATAATGAATTTGGCAATATTAATAATCTTATAGAATCAATTACTTCAGAAAATACTAATTTAGATATTTTATTTATAGATGACAATTCATCAGATGGAACATTGGAATTAATTAATAAACACATGAAAGAGAATAATAATATTAAATTAATATTAAATAATAAAAAAATGGGTGTTGGAAGTGCACATTTAGATGCAATTAATTTTGCATATAAAGATAATTATGAAATTTTGATAACAATGGATGCTGATTTTACCCATCATCCATCATATATAAATTCCATGATTGAATCTATGAGTGATAATCATGTGGTTATTGGATCAAGACATGAAAAAAAAGACTCAATAAAATCTTGGCCTTTATTTAGAAAATTATTAACTCAATCGGCTTATTTTTTTACAAAATATTTATTGAAAATAAATTTTGATGCTACTAGTGGATTTAGATTGTATAATTTAAAAAAAATTAGCACTAATTTTTTTGATGATATTAAATCTAATGGATACTCTTTTTTTATTGAGACTTCATTTAAATTTAGCACAGTCTTAAATGTCAAAACATTACCTATTGAAATGCCAATTAGGTTTGCGGAGAAATCTAAAATGAATATCTATGATATGATAACTACTGTTTTATTAATGATTAAATTATTATTTAAAAAATTTAATTAGTCTTAAGATGTTTCTTTTGCAAAAAGAATGTATTTAGTGGGTATTTTTTTTTAACTCTTTTTAATTTTTTTTCTTTAACATCGTAGTAATAGTCATTGTAGGAGTGTTCTTTTAAGAAATTTTTTATTTTTAATATATCTTGATTAGTTTCTAGTATTATAACTGGTTTGGAGTAACTAATTATGTTTTTTAACCCTTTTATAACCTGCATTTCATAACCATTAGTATCAATTTTTATTAAATCTATATTTGTGTTTATTTTATTAATTTTTTTAATGTGAATTTTTTTTTTAATAATAGAAATATTTTTCCTAAATTTAAAATCTAGATTAATTTGTTTATTTAAATAAAATTTATCAAAAAAAGAATACGTTGTTAGATCGTAATTTTTTTTTAAAAATCTATATCTAGGCATAAATATATCGCTTTCAAAATTTTTAATACCAATTCCGTATGGTTTTATAATCAATTGTTTCTTTTTTAAATTTTGTAGTATTTTTACATATGTTTTATCTGGTTCAAAACAATAAATTTTCTTTACTGATAAATTATTTAAAAAAAATTTTGAAGCAATTCCATCACTAGCACCAACATCATAAATTCTAATTTTTTTTTTAAGATTAATTAATTTTATTCCTTCAAAATCTACTTCAAAAATATTTGTAAATCTGACTAATGATCTTGTAATTATATATAATAATGGATGACATCTAATAATTTTTTCAATAGTATATAATAATCCATTTTGTGTTTTGGACTCTTTATTTATTCTAAAATTTTTATTCATTTATTTATACGTATATTTACTCAATTAATAAAAGGGTGTTAAATACTTTTTATTATCTTGAAGAAATTAATTTTTTAAATCTAATTAATTCTAATTTTAATTTATCATTTTTAATTTTATTTCTTTTTAAACCAATTAAATTTTTTGATTTTTTTTTGGCCGGTTTACCATAAAATTTAAATCCAGGAAAAACTTTTAGTTTTCTGGTGATAAAGCTATTCATGCCAATCATCGTATAAGATCCTATAATTTGATTTTGATGTACACAAACATTTATACCTAATTGAGCAGAATTCATAACAAGAACATTTCCACCTAGAATTACATTACTACTTAAAGTAACATCGTTTTCGATAACACAATCATGATCTACTGTAGTTGAGTTCATAAAGTAATTATTATCACCTATTAAAGTTTTTTTACTAATGCTTGTTGGAAGATGAATGTTACAATATTCATTAAATGTATTATTGTTACCTACAATAATTATACCTTTACTCTTGGCCTTCGGGTGCTGTGCATTGTTTCCAATTACAACATAAGGACCAATTATATTGCCCTTACCAATTCTAAGTTTATTCCAATTTATAACGGCAGTTTTATGAATTAAATTTCCCTTAATTTTTTTGAATTTGAGCATATTAACGATTATCCCATATATACTTATAATTTTTTTTAATATTGAAAGTTTTATGAATTATAAAATTAGCTACTATATGATTGGAAAATATATCAAAATATCTTTTTTTTGCATTTTTAGATCTTTTAATTAATTTTTTTTTATCATCCTTAATCAGGGATAATTTTTCAATTAAATCTGTTGAATTTTCATAAGTTACTATTTCATCATTATCAAAAAAATCTTGATACATTACATCTTTGTGAATAAAGGGAAGTATACCATTGCCCATAATCGATGCTATCCTATTACTAGAAGAGTACTTGTTTGGTCCACCCCTGCTCAAATTTAAAGCTGTTTTTGAAAGCATTAGTTGAGAATTAAATCTGTGGTTCCATATTGGTTGCTCATCGTATAAACCAAGAATATTAAATTTTATATCATTATTAGCTTCATCTAAAATTTTACTAATAAAAGTTGATCTATCATCAAATTTATTTTTTAACTTTCCAAAATTAACACCATGGCTTAAAGCAAAAAATAGATCTGATTTTTTATTAGATTCATAAAAATGACCACTTTCAATGTTAGGGTCAACTGGTATTGGTAAAAAATTAAGTTTTTCAACTTTAATCTTAGTTTTCAATATATCGGGACTTGTAGTTACAAAATATTGATCAATTAAATCATGATTTTTTTCTATTAGAGATAAATTTTTTAAATAATAAGGGTCACCTTTGATTAAATGATCTTCGTACCAAAGTGCAATCTTGCATTGATATTTTATTTTAACAATCTGAAGGGTTTTTCTTGATAAATCATTATTATGACCAAGTAAAATCATATCGGGCCTATAATTTTCAATAATATCAAGAATTTTCACATCAAGAGTTTTAAAATTAATAATTTTATTATTAAAATTTCTGTAATCAAAATTTATAACATCATGCCCATTTCTAACTAAACCATTTGTTAGTTTGTGTGAAATAGATAAGTTAAATAATCGATGATCAGTTCTTTCACCAAAATTAGCTATATGAATTATTTTAAAGGAATTAATAGTTTTATTTTTAATAATTTTAAAATCATTTTTATCAATATCTAATTTTTTAATACTTTTAATAGGCGCGTGAATAATATTATTAAAATTTTCTTTTTGTATTTTTAACAAAAATTTCTTGTTATCGATTAACTTCGAAATTAATTTAATAAGATTATTTTTATCATTTTTTTTTAAAATCAGATTATTTACAAATGTTTCATTTAAACCACCACTTACTGAAGTTATTACAGCACAACCCCTGGATGCACTTTCAAGGGCCGTCCTACCAAAGGGCTCCTCCCAAGTAGGATTGACTACAGAAATAGAACTTCGACAATAAAAGGAAAGCACTTTTTTATGATCAACCCAATTTAAAATTTCTAATCGTTTGTGATTAAAATTAAATTTCTCTCTTTCTTCATTACCACAAACAATAGCTTTCCAATCTGGATATTTATTTAATATTTTAACTATAGCACTACCAAAAATTTCATAGCCTTTACTCTTATTTAATTTGCCAGAAAAAATTATTATTTTTTTTTTAATAGGAAATTTTGAAATCAAGTGTACAAAATTATAAACAACTTCAGCATTATTTTTATAATTATATTCAAGATTTGAAAAAAATTTATTTTTGACCCAATTGCTAACAAAAATAACTTTATTACAATTTTCTAATAAAAAATTTTTTTCATTTATAGTTTTACTAAATCTAATTTGGTTAGGGTCATTATGAAAAATAAAATTAATCTTAATTAAGGGGTTATTTAAAATTAGAAATCTAGCATATTCAGGTCTATTATGTATCTCAACATGTGTTATTTTTTCTTTAATAATATGATCGTTAATTTTTTTTATATAATTTAAGTTAGTATAAAATTTATCTTGCACATCAATAGGAATTACATTTTTCCTAAGATATTGTTGTTTTTTAGTTATTTCTCTACAAAAAATAATAGTATCATCAATTTTTGTATGCATCATGTATTGATCAACCCAAACAGAAACAGCTCCAAAGTCTTTATTAGAAAAATTTTCTTTTAACGGGAGAATAATTGCAAACTTATTTTTCATTAATTATATTATAAATTTTTTTAAATATTTCAACAGTATTGGATTTGTATATTTTTTTATAATTTTTTGTTGCTGGTGTCCAAGTATTTAGCCATTTTTCATCCTTTTTATTCATTATATCAACACTTCTCTTACCTAATAGTAAAGATGTGTGAATAAAGAAACCTGAATGACAGCTTATATTTATATAAGAATTTTTTAAAAAATAATAAAAATCATTAATAGGGATATTTTCTATAATTATTATTTTATCATTTAATTTCTTTTTATTACTTAAGGCATTAAAATTAATTTTTTTAATATCTAAGTTCTTGTAATATTCATGATTATTATTAAATGATGTAATAATTAATTTTTTATTAGTTTTTTTTGATAATGTTTTGATAGAATTAGTTAAATCTTTTTCAATGTTTTGTATATCTACAAATTTTTCATCTAAATGAATTAATATGTAATTTTTTAAATCATTATCATGTTTTGATATTTTTTTTTCATTAAAATAATATGTTTTATCATCTATATTTTTATAATATTTTTTTAATTCTTTATATTTTGTTGGGTAATGATCTTTATGTTTGGAGTTAATATAATCTCTACTGAATAATACACTAAACTTAATCTTAAATTTTTTTAAAATGATCTTTTTAATTATAAAGAAAATATTGTTTAAGGATCCTTTTTTTTTATAAATAAAAGTAAATTTGAATTTTGCCTTAATAAAAAATAAAAGTAAATTTGAAATTCCCTTTCCATCAAAGACAATTACAGAATCATATTTTGATAGAAAAAATTTAAAAAAATAAATAAACTTATTAATGAGGTTATAGTTAGTATTAAATAGATTAATTATATTAAAGTTAGCTTGTGTTTTTATAAGTTTATAGTTTTTTTCCGAACAAACAATTTCTTTAAATTTGTAATTATTAGATATTTTGTCAATAACATTTGATCTAATTAAATAGTCACCTAGTCTGTCGATAGAAAAAAAAATTATTTTATTTTTCATTTTTCATATTTTCAAAAAAATTTTTTTTTATTAAATTTCTTAATTTAATATCTTTTTTTAACGCATATTCCCTTTTCATAGCATTATTCTTGTCTGTAAAAATTTCATAATAAATTAATTTCCACAATCTTCCCTTTGTAAATTTGGCTCCATTGCCACTATTGTGTAGTTTTATTCTCTTTACTAGATTGTTTGTCCAACCAACATAAGAAATTGTTCTATTATTTTTGGTTGATATTATAAGGTATACAAAAGCCATAATTTGGCGGTCCCTGGGGGAATCGAACCCCCCTTTGCAGGATGAAAACCAGCTGTCCTAACCGATAGACGAAGGGACCATGTTGTGATCTTTTATTTTAAAAGTCATTATTTATCAAGCGCAATTTAAACTATAGGATAAGGTCTCTAATAGTTAATTGAACAGTTTTTTTATTATTCCAGATATTTTCATTGATTTGACCTATGATATTAATGTTATTTTTATAACTCATTAAGTGTTCACCAATCTTAGTATTA
>TARA_B110000208_G_scaffold17068_1_pt1 | contig 13743 bp, 18 predicted proteins | sample TARA_B110000208 | Tara Oceans TARA_B110000208 (sample SAMEA4397426) | marine metagenome | biome: Polar Biome; feature: [SRF] surface water layer (ENVO:00010504); material: water (ENVO:00002006), including particulate matter (ENVO:01000060) such as... | depth 5 m
GAAGTAGGAGTTGAGGTATATAAATGAATAATGTTATTGCGGGAACAGCACCACTGTTTAAGCGAGACTCCAAGGGTGGGGTCAGAATGTGGCGTGGTGAAGTAAGTGAAGACAATGGTAGTTACTATTGGCGTGCGATTACTGGTCTTGAAGAAGGCAAGCAAGTCGAGTCTGGCTGGAAAATTGTAGAGCAAAAGAATGTTGGTAAAGCCAATGAAACATCTCTACAAGGTCAAGCAGAAGCAGAGATGCTAGCAGACTTTAAAAAGAAGCTTGAGCGTGGTTACTTCAGATTAAAGTCTGATATCGATACATTCGATAAGATCAAACCAATGTTGGCTGCTAAGTACGAAGATGCTAAGTTTGATTGGGAAAACACTCAATATTTCTCTCAACCAAAACTAGATGGCATTCGATGTATTGCTCGTGCTAATGGTTTGTGGTCTCGTGCAGGTAAAGAAATAATTGGCGTGCCACACATCATGGATAATCTCAGGCCTTTCTTTGCAGAAAATCCAGATGCTATTCTTGATGGCGAGCTGTATAACCACGATCTTAAGCATGACTTCAATAAGATTACATCGCTAGTTCGTAAAACAAAGCCAACTCCTTGGGATATTAAAGATGCAGCAAGACTGGTAAATTATCACGTATACGATATTATTAGCTCTAATGCAACTTTCGCTGATCGTAGTATGCTTCTACAAAATATACGCATTACTTCAGTTAGGATCGTACCAACTCGTGCTGTAGATAATCAACAAGAGTTAGATGATTTATACGGTGAATATACAGAAGATGGTTATGAAGGACAAATGGTTCGTACAAATACTGTATATCAACAGAACAAACGATCAAAGTCGTTATTGAAGCGAAAAGAATTCATCACTGAAGAATTCAGTGTGCTTGCTGTAGAAGAAGGTAAAGGCAACTGGGCTGGACATATTAAACGTTTTGTATTACAAATAAACGGGCAAGAGTTTGGTGCAGGAGTAAGAGGTAACCAAGCGTTACTTGAAAGTATGTTTAAGTCTGGAGAAAAACCAGATTGGGCGACATTGCGCTACTTTCAATTAACTCCTGACGGTATACCAAGGTTCCCAGTTGTAATCGACTGGGGTGTAGGACAACGAGAGGATTAAAAATGATTGATGGAAGACTTCGAGATATTCTTGCAGGCGAAAAAAGCCGACAAGAAAGTACAGTAGAACTTATTGCAAGTGAGAACTTCGCATCACAAGCAGTAATGGATTTATCTGGTAGTATTTTTACTAACAAATACGCTGAAGGTTATCCTGGTAAACGATACTATAATGGTTGCGATAACTGTGATGATGTTGAGCAACTTGCTATAGATACTGCATGTGAATTATTTGGTTCTAAATTTGCTAATGTACAACCACACTCTGGTGCTAATGCTAACCTTGCCGTGTTTAAAGCATTCTTAAATCCTGGCGATAAAATCCTAGGTATGGATCTTGCAAGTGGTGGTCACTTATCACACGGTGCTGAAGTCAATCTTAGTGGTGCTTGGTTTAGTTCATATACGTATGGTGTAAACGATGCAGGCTATTTAGATTACGATGCTATTCGTAAAGAAGCAATTGAGCTTCAACCAAAAATGATTGTTGCTGGTGCAAGTGCTTATTCAAGAATAATTGATTGGGCAGAGTTTAGAGATATTGCCGATGAAGTAGGAGCAATCTTGCTTGTAGATATGGCGCATTATTCTGGTCTAATTGCAGGCTGTGCATACCCAAACCCAGTTCCTTATGCTGATGTAGTTACTTCAACTACCCATAAGACACTCAGAGGGCCCCGTGGAGGCATTATATTGTGGAACAAACCTGAATATACACGTAAGATTAATAGTGCTATATTTCCAGGAACACAAGGTGGTCCACTAATGCACATCATTGCTGCTAAAGCTCAATGCTTTATTGAAGCTAATACTCGAGGATTTTACAAGTATGCTGCTGACGTTATTGATAACGCGCAAGCAATGTGTAAAGTTTTTAAAGACCGTGGATTTAAAGTTCTTACTGATGGCACTGATAGTCATATCATCTTAATGGATTTAAGTGAAAGCAAATATAGTGGCCGAGAAGCTGCAGACTTACTTGAAGAAGCTGGTATTACTGTAAACAAGAATGGTGTTCCAAATGATCCTCGCCCATTCATGGAAACAAGTGGTATCCGGTTGGGTACCGCAGCAGAAACTACTCGCGGTCATGATTCAGTTTGGTTTACAGAACTCGCAGAACGAATCGTAAAGATTCTATCATAGGAGACTTATGCCAACGTATTCATACAAGTGTAAAGAATGTGCTATTGAATTCGATATCATGCAAAGAATAGTTGATGACGCTCTTACAGATTGCCCAGATTGTAAAAAGCCAGCATTAAAGAAAGTAATTAAGCCTGGAGGTGGTGGGTTTGCGTTAAAAGGAAAAGGCTGGTTTAAGAGCGGTGGCTACTGACCATAAATAACTCTATATAAATTAAACTATAGGGTTGTTATGTGGATATATAAAGGTGAAGAATTTACCTCTGAGATGATTGAAGAATGGATTGGATTTGTTTATTTGATTACAGACAAATCTAATGGCATGAAATATGTAGGTAAGAAGTTACTTACTCGTGTAGCAAAACTGCCACCTCTTAAAGGTAAGAAAAGAAGAAGGCACGTAGTAAAAGAAACCGATTGGAAGAAATACTACGGGTCTTCTGAAACTGTAAAGTTAATGATTGAAGAAAAAGGTGTAGACAATTTCCATCGCGAGATTTTATATCTGTGTACTACTAAAGGGCAACTAGGATATCTAGAAGCTAAGTATCAATTTGTTAATGATGTACTATTACGTGATGATTATTATAATGGAATAATTCAGTGTAAGATCCATCGCAATCATGCTAAGAGTCTCATTGGCTTAAATATGGATTGGATTGAATTAAACGAAAATAAAGGTTGACATTTCTTTGATTATGTGCTATAATAGATAATATACAATAAAAAATTATCTTTCAATGGAGAATATTATGATAGTAACTCGCAAAAGCGTTCTTACCGGCAAGTCCCGCACATTTGATATCCCAGTATTGCCTAAAGATCTGGCACTATACGAAACAGGATCAATTTCAATTAGTGATGCTATGCCGTATCTTAGCTCTCAAGATCGTGATTTTATAATGGTGGGCATTACCGATAAGGAATTGAAAAATGCTTTCTCAGCTGAGTTAGCAGAAATCGTTAATGACCGTTTCGGAGTAAATTCTTGATAGTACTTTTTAATGGCCCACCTGCATGTGGCAAAGATCATGCAGCAGATTTCTTCAAAGCTCAAGGTTATAAGCACTTATCATTCAAGTATCAGTTGTTTAAAGAAACAATTAAATACTTCAATGTTGGTAAAGAATGGTTTATGGAACGCTACGAAGATCGTAGTTTAAAAGAAGTTCCTACATACTGGCTTGGAAACATGTCCTGTCGTGAGGCAATGATTTATGTTTCAGAAGAAAAAATAAAACCTCGTATGGGTTTAGATTACTTTGGTAAACTCGTAGCAGAAGAGATTGATCTTAAAAAAGATTATGCAATTTCTGATGGCGGTTTTATCGATGAGTTACTTCCTGTCGTAACGAAGGTTGGCAAGGAAAACTTTCGTCTTGTACAACTTACTCGCGAAGGACACGATTTCTCATCAGACTCACGTAGATATTTTGATGGCAACATAACTAAAGAATATATACTAAATAAATCAACAAAAGTTGAAAATAAGTATGTACTTCCTCACAAGTTTGATGTAATATCATATAGAGTCCACAATAACTCAACTCTTTCAGACTTCAATGGAGCCTTAAAAGAGATCTACGAAAACGAAATAAATATTAATGTGAAATAGGAGATATACAATGTTGAATCAAACCGAAATTAAAAGTGCACTTCATGAAGGTGTTTGCTCAGTTACTTTCACAAAAGTAAATGGTGATGAGCGTGTAATGAATGCTACACTTAAAGCAGATCTTTTGCCAGCAGTAGAACCTGTTGCTGAAGGTGTTGAAACAAAAACTAAAAAAGTTAATCCAGATGTGATCGCGGTTTATGATGTAAAGGCTCCAGGCTGGCGCTCATTCCGCTGGGATTCTGTAAAGGCTTTTGCAGCAAACGTGGAGTCGTAAATTAAATGAGTATGATTTATAAAGGTGCAGTTGTAGAAACTGATCTTTCAAAGAACTCAATTGGTGGTACCGAGATGATGCGCAAGCGTCTTCTCGACACTGTCCAAAAAGAACTATTAGAAGGTTATGCAATTCACTTCTCTCGCCCTAGAGAGATACCAGAAGATGTGAAGAACATCATGTATTGCCACGATCTGGCCGAAGATCCAGAAAACGCTATACTAGCAGATGATGGTTGGAAGAAATTCGATCATTTTGTTTTTGTATCACAATGGCAGCGTGACCAATACATTACGTACTTTAATATTCCGTATTCTAAATGTTCTGTTATTCCTAACGCTGTTGAAAAACGTTATGAAGCTGAAGAAAAGAATACAGAAACAATCCGCTTTATCTATCACACTACTCCACATCGTGGATTAGAATTGTTAGTACCAGCTTTTGATGCACTATCTCAAGAATATCCAAATATTCATCTTGATGTATATTCATCATTTGCTATCTATGGCTGGCCTCAAAGAGATGATCCTTACGTAGAACTGTTTACACAGATCCACAATCATCCAAAGATGACTTATCACGGTTCTGTTCCTAACGATCAGGTACTAAAGGCTTTAGATAAAGCACACGTATTCTTATATCCAAATGTATGGAAAGAGACTTCGTGTATTGCTCTGATCGAAGCTATTAAATCTGGATTGGTATGTATCCATCCAAATTACGGTGCTTTAGCAGAGACAGCAGCTAATGCTACAATTATGTATGATTATGACGAAGATCCAACTAATCATGCTAGAATGGCATATGCTATTGCTAAAGGTGTCTTAGAACACCAGAAGAACGATTCTATGTTCTTAAACCGATTCACTAGATCAGATCGATTTGGACTGATTCCTAATGACATTACTACTTTCTCTAATCTATGGACTAAACTTCTTAGAGAAAAAAGTCAGCCAAAAACATAAAAAAGGGTTGACATTTGTTCCTACATGGCTTATAATGGTTTATGTAGATTAAATTAAAACGGAAAATATTATGGCTATACTAGTAGACTACAATCAAGTTATTCTTGCTTCGCTATTCGCAAGCATTGGTAACCACACGGATGTGGCAGCAGATGAGAATATCATTCGCCACATGTTTTTAAACTCAGTACGATCAACTCGTAAAAAGTTCTCACAAGAATACGGCGAGATCGTAATTTGCTGCGACGGTAAAAATACGTGGCGCAAAGAAGCATATCCTTATTACAAAGCAAATCGTAAAGCTGGTAGGGATAAGTCTGGTATGGACTGGAATGCTTTGTTTCAAATTATGAATAACGTTCGTACTGAGATGAAAGAATTCTTTCCATATAAAGTAATTCATATCGAGCACTGTGAGGCTGATGATATTATCGGCGCTGTTATCAATGATAATGGATCTGAATTAAACATTGGTTCTGAAAAGTTCCTTGTTCTTTCAGCTGATAAAGATTTTATTCAGTTGCAAAAGTATGCAAACGTCGATCAATATGATCCCATTCGTAAGCGTTGGTTGCGCAATGATCAGCCTGCTGCTTACCTTGAAGAGCATATTCTTAAAGGTGATACTGGCGACGGTGTTCCAAACATCTTATCTCCAGATAATTGTTTAGCAGTTGGCGAGCGTCAAAAAGCTATGACACAAAAGCGTCTTGCACTTTACAAGCAAGGTACTGAAGTAATGGATGAAGAAACTCTTCGCCGTTTCTATCGCAACAAGATGATGATTGATCTTGAAGAAATTCCTCAAAAATATCAAGATCAAATTCTTGAAGCTTACAATGAAGAGAAAACTATTGGTCGCGAGCTATTGTTTAACTTCTTTGTACAGAAAAAGCTTAAGCACCTAATTACAGACATACAGGATTTTTAAAAATGGCAGTACGAATATCTATAACTGAAATCATTCAAGGTGCTGGTTCTAAGAAAACAACTAAAGAAAAAGTTGATTTTCTTCAGGCAAATGACAATGTGCCGCTGAGAACTGTGCTATCTTATACATATGATAAGAGTATTGAATTTTTAATACCTGATACTGCTCCTCCTTGGACAGAAAATAATTATGAAGATGAAGCAAAAGCACTGTTATATACAGAAGCTCGTCGTCTGAAAATTTTCATTAAGGGTGGCGGTTATGATCAGCTGAAAACAATCAAACGGGAACAGCTGTTTATTAGTCTTTTAGAAGACGTTGATAATGATGATGCTAAAACATTAGTACAAATGGTTAGCAAGAAGCCATTCAAAGGCTTATCACTGAAAACAATCATGGAAGCATTTCCAGATCTAATAATAACCGAATAAAGCAACAAAGGTATACTACAATGGGTAAGAAGCATTCAATCAAGAAGTTTCGCGACGCTTGGGAAGATGACGAATGGGGCAGTGAAGATTCAAGCAAATCAAAGGGAAAGAACAGCAAGAAGCGGCGGGTTAAAGAAGCCCGTAAGCAGAAGTTCTCAGACCGATGGTATGATGAAGATTTTAACATTAAGCGTAAAAAAAGTGAAAAAACTGATAAAAAGCCTTGACATTCATTCTTAGATGATGTATAATGTATATAAGAAATGAGGAAATAAGTTAGTTTGATGGTTTGAAATTAATTTCAAATTAAATGAAAAAAAGCCTTGACAAAGGTATCAAACTAGCTTATAATATACATATAATCAATCAAAAGGAAGATACATTATGACTAAATTCGCACAGTTTGACAAAGCAACTCTTAAAGCTCTTCGTTCAGAAATGCAAGAAGTAATGAACAAATATGCTGTTAAGGCAAATCTTGAGATTGCAGTTGGTAACATGTCCTACTCGGATGCTGAAGTTACCATCAAAGTTGGTGCTAAGATCAAAGGTGCAACAACACGCACTGATCGTATCCTTGAAAGTGAAGTTAGTAAGTACGGCTTGAAAATGCAGAACTCTAATGGTGATGCTATCACTGGTTACAACACACGGGCTGGTAAGTATCCTTTCCAGTACACATGTGGATCAACCGGTAAGCGTTATAAGTGTTCTACTGTACAAGCTAAATTGAAGTTTGGAATGTAAAAAAAGTGCAAAAGGGGGTTGACATTCAATCCCCTTTTTGTTATAATAATAATATGAATAAAACTATGAAAGAATATAATATGAGTTTAAGTGATAAAGTAATTTTAACAGACGTCGATGGAGTACTTCTCGATTGGCTCTTTTCATTCCAGCAATGGATGGAGAAGCACGGCTACAAAACTGTAGATGGTGCTGAAGCTGAGTATGATGTTTCAAAGCGTTATGGTCTTGGAGAAGTTGAAAAGAATCGTCTCGTTAGAATGTTTAATGAATCTGCATGGATTCGTTGTTTACCTCCTTTACGTGATACTATTAAGTATATGCGTAAACTACACGAAGATCACGGATATGTTTTCCGTGTAATTAGTTCTTTAAGTGATGACTATTATGCTCAACACTTACGTACTAAAAACCTGATTGAAATGTTTGGACCAAGCCTTTGGGATACTTTCGTTTACCTAGATACAGGTGCTGATAAAGATGAAGCACTAGAACAATATCGTGGTACTGATTGTTACTGGATCGAAGACAAGCCAGAGAATGCTGATTTGGGCATCGAACTTGGTTTAGATTCAATTCTAATGGGTCACGACTTCAACGCTAACTATTCAGGCTCAGCAAAACGAGTTACTACTTGGAAAGAAATCTATGAAATAATTACAGGAAATTAACTCTTCTAGCCTGTTAGACTTATAAATAAGTCATAATACAGGCCTAACAATAAAACGTTCAAGCCGACCTTGTATTATGGGTTGGCTTTTTTTATATTATAACATAGGAGAATGTATGCCCAATTATACATTTGAAAATACACAGACCAACGAAATCATAGATCTAACTATGAAAATTGCAGAGCTTGATTCATTCAAGCTTGACAATCCCCACATGAAACAAAGAATTGTAAGCGCACCTTCGATTGGTGATGCGCACCGTCTTGGGCGAATTAAGCCTGATGCCGGATTTCGTGATGTTCTCAAAAACGTAAAAGCACACCATCCTGGTTCAAGAAAAGAGGACGGTGCAAAAAACACTATCAATACTTGGTAGTATCACAAAACAGGAGAGTTCAATGGCAGCTAAACAGCGAAGATTATCCAGAAGAGAAAAACAACGAGTCGAAAGAGATCAGGAACATATGGTAAGCATCTTAAACCAAAACTTCGGTATGAGACAGATCAATCCATTAACACCAACTCAAGGAGACATGTTTGACTCTTATAAAGAAGGATACAATATCGCCGCCATCGGAACAGCAGGTACAGGAAAAACGATGTGTGCTATGTATTTAGCACTAACCGACGTACTCAAGAAAGGAGGATATGAACAAATCATCGTTGTAAGATCTGCAGTTCAGACGCGCGAACAGGGGTTTATGCCCGGCACTAAAGAGCAGAAAGAAGCACTCTATTCAGTCCCGTATTCAGATATCGTTAACGACTTATTCGGTCGTGGAGACGCATATCAAATATTACAACAAAAAGGAATGATCAAATTTATGACTTCCTCATTTGTTAGAGGATTAACATTCGACAATGCAATTATTATTGTAGATGAGTGCCAATCAATGACATATCACGAATTAGATACAATTATCACACGAGTGGGAGAATCGTCTAAGATTGTATTTTGTGGAGACACAAACCAAAACGACTTATCGATATCTAGAAACAGGGCCGACATTTCAGGTCTTGCTCAATTTTTACGAGTAATACGCAGAATTAATAGTTTCACTACTGTTCAATTTACACCAGACGACATCGTCAGGTCGGGTCTCGTAAAAGAATATATATTAGCAAAGGAACGGCTTTTAGCAGCCGCTTAAGTTAAGCAAGGATGGCCTTCGGGCCATTCTTACTTTTAAAGGATAGAAAAAAATGTTTCCAATAACAAGACAATTTATGGATTACCATATCGGCCATGCATGTAATGGCACAGGTCCGGGTCACCCGCAACCGTTTCACAAAACACCTTACTTTACTACACCACAGAATAGAGTACGTGTTGGTGGATTTAAGGCTATTGTAATTGGCGGTGGTACTGCCTGTAAAGATATGGCAGTCGGTGGATCCGCGCGAGTAACTGCCGCTGGCATTCCTGTGCATCGAGCTACTGATGTAACAAGCGGTCATCTTTGCCACTATGTTCCAAATGCTTCTGCTGCATCGTTTATATTTGTAAAGGCTGGATAAAATGGCTAAGCCAGACTATGCGGCTCTGTTCGCTCAAATTGCGATTGAAACAGATCCTGTAGTCAAAGAACAACTGCGTTTACAAGCTTACGATTTCTCACCGCCGGTACCATTACCAGAGGGAGAAACTATAGAAGACTACTTGTTAACTCCTCACGAAGAAGAATTATTCGCATACACATATGACGATTATGTAGTAGATAATCCAGGATACGCAGAAGGAAACTACTCTACTTCTGGTTTATACGTTATGCCAGACTACGCCGAGTACGATTATATAAATATACAGTATCCTACTGCTGGTCTTTACGTTGCTTCAGGGTATACAGAAGAAGACTACATACAATTAACAGATACATCAATAGGTAGTGGATTTATTTCGTATGTTGGCGAATACTACAACGAATTAGGGGAAACGACGTAATGTCAATAACAAAGCGTACCGACAAAGGCTCGGCATTAACTTACGATGAAATGGATGATAACTTTGATGCTATCGCACCACGGACTAGTGCAACAGGCTCAATTCAAATTCCTGCAGGAGATACTAGCGCTCGAGACGCTACTCCATCATCAGGGTTTTTAAGATACAATACAAGTCTTAATTCTTTTGAAGGTTACCAAAACGGAGCTTGGGGTAATTTAGGTGCTGGTGGCGGAGGTGGTGGCGGAGGCGACGTTAACCAAAACGCTTTTAGTATTTTCTCAGTTTCAGGTCAAACAAGTGTTTCAGCAGATTCAGCAACAGATACCGTAGAGTTCATTGCTGGTTCAAATATCACTCTTACAACAAATTCAGGAAACGATAGTATTACTATCGAAGCATCTGGTTTAACACAAAATTTTGCATATTCAAGTTTAACAGATGTACCATCAAGTTTTCCTCCAAGCACACATAACCAAGCATGGTCTACAATCACAGGAACACCAACCACATTATCAGGTTACGGTATTACTGACGGCGGTGGCGGAGGTGCTGGAGTTCAAGGTGTTGAAGGTTCAGAAGGCGAACCAGGCGCTCAAGGTACTACAGGTGCTCAAGGCACAAATGGTATCGGACTAAGCGGTAACCAGGGTGTTCAAGGTCCATCAGGTGATGGTTCCGGTGGCGGAAGTGGAGCTCAAGGTCTTCAAGGTCTTCAAGGCGCTGGTGGTCTTCAAGGAACAATTGGGCAGACTGGTTTTGGATCAGAAGGTGCTCAAGGCTTACAAGGTATTATAGGTGACGAAGGTCCAGAAGGAAATTCTGTTCAAGGTATTCAAGGACCTTCTGCTCCAGCTGGAGCGGTAGTTCAGGGTACTCAAGGTGTTCAAGGTTCGCTAGGATTTGACGGTCAGCCAGGATTCCAAGGGATGCAAGGTTTAGATGCTGCAGGTGCCCAAGGTGTTCAAGGTCCTAATGGACCAGCAGGATTTGGTTTACAAGGCCATCAAGGTATCCAAGGTGATCTTGGTCCTGAAGGTCCCGAAGGTGAAGGTGCTCAAGGTATTCAAGGCGCTGATGGTTTCCAAGGACTTATCGGTGGCGATGGTGGCGATGGACCAGGCGGTCTTCAAGGTTTACAAGGACCATCCGGTTCTGTTCAAGGTTTACAAGGTACGACTGGTGTAGGCGACACAGGTGCTCAAGGTATTCAAGGCAGCGTTCTTCAAGGTACGATTGGTACTGACGGCGTTCAAGGGATACAAGGTTTACTTGGTACCGGCGTTCAAGGTCTTCAAGGAGAAGCTGTTCCAGGACCTAACGGTTTACAAGGTGCTACCGGTATTCAAGGTCTTGGCGGTGATGAAGGTTTACAAGGTACAGGCGGCGTAAGTATCCAAGGTATCCAAGGGACTCAAGGCACGATTGGAGAAACTGGTACTCAAGGCACACAAGGTATTCAAGGTATACAGAGTGTTCAAGGACTGCAAGGACTGCAAGGACAAATATTACAAGGTGTTCAAGGTTCAGAAGGTACTATTGGACTGCAAGGTGTTCAAGGCAACCAATCTACACAAGGTGTTCAAGGCAACGCTGGTATAGGTATTCAAGGACCTTCCGACGGTGTTCAAGGTTTACAAGGTACGAACGGTGACGCTGGTGTTCAAGGGCCGTCTGATGGACAAACAGGCGCACAAGGCTTATTAGGACCACAAGGTATTCAAGGTCTTACTGCTCAAGGTACGGGTGGCGCACAAGGTTTCGTCGGAATACAAGGACCGTCTGATGGAGCAACAGGTACACAAGGAACACAAGGTCTTCTTGGTTTGCAAGGGACTCAAGGTTTAACTGGTGCAGGCGTTCAAGGTTCCACTGGTGATACTGGTGTTCAAGGACCTGCTGACGGACCACAAGGTACACAGGGTGTTATTGGTACTGCAGTTCAAGGTATTCAGGGTTCAACCGATGGACCTATTGGACCACAAGGTACACAAGGTGTTCTTGGTTTACAAGGTTTAACTGGATCAACTGGTCTTCAAGGTGTCCAAGGTTTAACTGGATCAACTGGCCTTCAAGGTATTCAGGGTGTTCAAGGGATGCAAGGTCTCGATGGACCAGAAGGTAAACGTTCATTTACTGTAACAGCAAGTGGTTCAAGTGATTACGTAATTGATGGTGCAAATGATCCAACTATTAACCTTATCCGTGGATTTACTTATGCATTTAATGTAGCAGCAACAGGACACCCATTTGAAATCAGAGCATCTAACGGTGGTTCTGCTTATAATACAGGTGTAATTAATAACGCTGCACAAAATGGTACAGTCTTATTTACAGTGCCATATAACGCTCCTGCAACTCTCTATTATCAATGTACAGTACATTCGAATATGGGCGGAGTTATTAATACTTCTGATCTTGGACCAATTGGTTTAACAGGTCTTCAAGGTTTGCAAGGTGTCCAAGGTTTACAATCCGTGCAAGGTCTTCAAGGTTTGCAAGGTACAACGAGTCCGAATCCACTGTTTGCTGCTAACGAAGATACTCCTACTGCTCAACCTGTAGCAACGGGTTCAAACGCAATTGCGCTAGGCGACTCATCAGATGCTTCGGGTGCTGACTCACTTTCGTTTGGTAGAGATTCAACAGCAAGCGGAGCTGACTCAATTGCTCTTGGCGTAAATGCAACCGCAAGTGGACCATATTCAATCGCGATTGGCTGGAACGGCGCCGCAGGAAATAGATGTACTGTAATTGGTGGACTAGGTTCAAATGCTGGCGATAATAGTATTATTCTAGGTTCTTGGTCGAGTGATATAGACGGTGCATATTCTACTGCAATTGGTGGTGGAGAAGCACATGATCATGGTACTCGAAATCGTTGGATGTATGGTCTTTATTCTGGCGGGCTTGGTGTTGGTAAATCTCAATCAGGTAAAATTGTTTTAGCAAAATCTACAACAGACGCCACACAAACAAATCTCCAAAGCCACTCAGGTGCTGCAAGTACAAATAACCAATTATTACTTGGAGCTGATGACCTAACTTGGACAGTTAGAGGAAACATAATTGGTAAATCAGGTGCAGATGTTCGTGCTTGGGAAGTTAAAGCTGTAGCAAGCAGAGCAACAGGCGTTGCGTCAGTTACTCTAGATATGATAAGTATTAGCAACCTTTACCAAAGCGCAGGTGCAAGTGCATGGGATGCTACAATAACAGTCAACACGTCTACCGCAAGTTTGGAAGTAAAAGTAACAGGCGTCGCAGCAACTACCATTAAATGGGTTGCCGATATAGACACAACAGAAATAGGATTTTAAACATGGCGTTAACTTTTGATTATCAATCATCTCAAATTAGCTCAACCAGCGATAACGATGTTAGCATTGCCGGCGATGGCAAACGTGGCGACAATGAAAAACTCATCCTTGGTAATGATAATAATTTAGAAATTTACCACGATCAGTATACTGGAATGAATTGGGTGGTCGCGAATTCACCACTTATTATGTATTCAACAGGTAATGCGTGGCTTGGTGGAACCCATATTGGAATAGGAAACCCCGGTGCAAATGAGTATTATGTACAGTGTACACAGAATGCTGATGTAAAACTTTACTATGACAACGGACTAAAACTTGCAACAACATCAACAGGAATTAATGTGACGGGGAATGTTGCAGCTACTGGTAATGTTACAGCTACTAATGTTAATGCTACTACTGTAGACCTAGGCGATTGGACAATCTCTGAAGCATCTGGTTCTTTACTATTTGCAACTGAAGGTGTAACTAAAATGAAACTGGATCAGTCTGGTAACCTAGATGTTGTTGGTGCTATTACTCCTAGTGCTTACATATACTCAGCTGCTTCATTA
>TARA_B110000208_G_scaffold51332_1_pt1 | contig 13608 bp, 10 predicted proteins | sample TARA_B110000208 | Tara Oceans TARA_B110000208 (sample SAMEA4397426) | marine metagenome | biome: Polar Biome; feature: [SRF] surface water layer (ENVO:00010504); material: water (ENVO:00002006), including particulate matter (ENVO:01000060) such as... | depth 5 m
AATTATCACTCATAGTGTATCTTCCAACACGGGTGGCAGCCATGCAACGCCAATAAATGGTGCTTTGTCGGCATTGACCACATCAAAAATTAGTGCGAGATCGCGCCATTCATAATTTTTGTCAAGATGAGATTCTGAAGCATGAAGGCCAATAGCTATTGAATAAGTACCAACACCTAAATTGGCTGAGAATTGAAAAATAAACTCGACCTCAGCTCCTTTTCTTAACGTTTTTAGATTACGCTTTAAATGATGAGTATTAGTGCCAAAAACAGACTGGCCCAATCTATCTTTGATAACGTATCCAACCACAAAATCTGGAATATCATAATGAATTTTAACAGTAATCTTGAGCTTTACTTGTTGGCCGACATTGAGACTCTGTAACGACTCATTTTCGTCATTTAATAACGCCACATCTTCAATGGATGCTTCACCACTGCCTGATATGGTTTGAATTTTTCCTTGGTCAGTAAATTCTTGACGGACATTTTCATTTTCACGCTCAGCAATCATTCCATTGTAATAATCCATTACCGCTTCAGGCTCGCCTTCCATTGATAAAACGCCATCATTGAGTAGAATAGCTCGGTCACAAATAGATAGAATTGCTGACTTATCATGAGAAACAATTAGCAAAGTCATCCCTTGCTCACGAAACTCACGAATTCTGTCAAAACTTTTATGCTGAAAATAGGCATCGCCCACTGACAACGCTTCATCAATAATAAGTACATCAGGGCGACGCGCTGTGGCCACGCTAAATGCCAGCCTCATCTGCATGCCACTCGAATAGATGCGAACGGGCTGGTCGATGTAATCACCAATGTCTGAAAATGCTATGATTTCTAGCATAAATGAATCGATTTCTTCTATAGAATAGCCCAGAAGCTGACCTGACATATAAACATTCTGTCGACCGGTAAAGTCAGGGTGAAATCCCATGCCAAGCTCTAATAACGCCGCGAGTCGCCCTGTGACTCCTACACTGCCTATAGTGGGCTGTGTAGTACCTGTAATCATTTTCAATAGTGTACTTTTGCCAGCGCCATTCATTCCGATAATACCGACAGCCTCACCTGCATTAACGATAAAACTAACATCTTGAATTACCCATTTAAGGGTGTGGCGGATTTTACTGAAAGGTACTATCCACTCTGCTAATCGCGACCAGCGTGATGAGTACTGTTTGTATGCTTTCCCCAGGTTTTTAACAGTAATTTTGCCCATTAAAGTTCATCCACCATTTCACCCGAATGCTTGCGAAACAAGTGAAGGCTCAAAGTACATAGTAATATAGCTAATAAGAAAACCGGCAACAGTTTATTCCAATCCGGCCATTGGTTACTCACCAAAATATTTTGATAGGCCTCAACTAGTCGTGCCATCGGGTTGAGTGACATCATTGGTCTAAATCGCTCTGGTAGGATAGTAATTGGGTAAATAATTGGAGTTAACCAAAACCAAAACTGTAAAACAACACCAAAAAACTGGCCAACATCCCTAAAGAAAACATTTAGTACGCCAAGGCTCATGCCTAGACCTATCGCAAAAGCAGTCTGAATAGCCAACACCGGCACTAACGCTAAAAATGACCAGCCTGGAAAATTACCACTAAGTAACAGAAAAAAAGTGAATAACGTGAATATAATAGTAAAATTCAAACTAGCATTAACCACTACGATGACAGGTAAACATAGCCGAGGAAAGCTTAACTTTTTAAGTAAATTAGCCTGTTCCAAGAACATATTTTGAGCACGTCCAGTGATCTCCGCAAAAAAAACCCAAGTTAATATGCCCGCACACAAGTAGATACTGTAGGAAAAAGTGCTATCAACACCGGGTAGCTTAGCACTCATGACCTGAGAGAAAATCACTGTGTAAACTAAAATCATCGCCAATGGGTTAATTACCATCCAAAGCGCACCCAACAAAGAATTTCGATATTTAGACTGAAACTCGCGCTTGACACTACTCAGAATAAAGCCACGGAAGCCCCACAAGCTCCTCAATATATCAGGTTGAAGCATGTATTATCCCCTCCCCCAAATTGTATTGCATACATAGAGTTTTTTGGCTTGTACCAAGCAACAGCATGAGGTGTGAAAAAGCTGAGTTTCATTAATCAATTACTACCTGAAAAAAGGGGATTTATGTTCGATAGCCCCTAGGCTACCTAGATTATTCGATACTATAACACTACGCCACTAAAAATTTACAGCTGCTGATAGTTGGACTAATAGTAGCTAATAAGCACATGCTGAAAAAGGGGAACTATACAATTATACTTATTATTCAGGTGCCAAATTCTATTAATTATTATTTTGGTTTTATCCATTAAAAATAGAATTTTTCTCGACAACCAAAGGACCCCTCTATTTCAATAGTCTGTTGAAGGCAAAAATTGTATAGTAAGTATCATATGGTCTACGGCTTAGCTGTGTCATAGAGATGCGTCCATTATTTTGACTGAAGCATCCACTTCAGTGTTTCAGTGAATTCTATCGCCGAGGATAAATTTGGTGCCTCACTAAATAGTTTATTATTATTACCATATTGGCACCGTATATCTGCCTTCCTGACAAAGCTCCCATCAATTTCAACACCTATTTGATGACCTGTTATTTCTTGCAGTGACGCTATAATCGTTCTAATACTGATCAATTTACCGGAACATAAGTTAATTCTTGTAATACCCTTAGTGGGCGTCGATAATAGATTGGTATACGCCTCAGAAATCCAACGAACATCTGAAAAGTCACGCGATACATCTATATTCCCTAATTTCAATATAGGCGCTTTATCTTTGAAGTGTTCAATCATTTTAGGCACTAAAAATCTAGAGTCTTGGCCTCTCCCCGTGTAGTTAAAAGGTCGAGTGATTGTGATATTCAACTGCTCGGAGTATGTCTGAGCTATCTGTTCCATTGACCATTTACTACAACCATAATGATTTACAGGGTTCGGCACACAGTTTTCATCCACTTGTTCTTGGGCTTGAACACCATATATATTTGCACTGCTTGCTAAAATGATATTTTTTGGAACTTTTGTTAATTTTAAGCAGGCTGCTAATATATTTTGTGCACCGAAAGTATTCACCGCGTAAATCGATTCATCGCCACCATCAGGAACAAAACTGATTGCAGCAAGGTTGATAATGTAATCAGGTTGAATTCGTAGCATTGCTTTAGTAACTTGTTCCAAATCAGTAATGTCCACTTCAGAGGTATCAACGTGATATTTATCTTTCTCCAAGCTAGGAAGAAGATGAATACCTGTAAAACTATCTGCGCCAATTAACCAAACCTTTCTTGAGTGCTTCATGCTTAGAAAGCTTTTCCTGCCTTCACTTTTTCCAGATCACTCTCAACCATCATTCGGCATAAATGCTCAACATCTGTTTGAGGTCTCCAGCCTAATAATTTTTCAGCTTTACTATAATCACCAATTAAAAGCTCAACTTCAGCAGGACGATAAAATTTAGGGTTAATTTCAACCAGCAGTTGCCCTGTTTTTGCATGATGACCTTTTTCCTTTTCTTCAGATCCACTCCAAATAATGGGGATATTAACAGAAGCGAAAGAAAGCTCAACAAAGTGTCGTACCGTATGTGATTTATTTGTAGATAAAACAAAAGTATCTGCTACGTCATGCTGCAGTATTCGATACATGCCTTCAACATATTCTTTAGCAAATCCCCAATCACGTTTTGCATCAATATTACCTAACTCTAACGCTGAGCTGTCTCCCAAAGAAATTCGGGCAACTTTATCGGTGATTTTTCGAGTAACAAATTCGCGCCCCCTTAAAGGCGATTCATGGTTAAACAAAATACCACTACTTGCAAACATATCGTATGATTCACGATAATTTACAACTGACCAATGTGCAAATAGTTTTGCAACTGCATAAGGACTGCGAGGATAAAAGGGGGTATCTTCTGTTTGAGGTGTTGCTTGAACCTTTCCATATAGCTCTGATGTACTTGCCTGATAAAACCGGATTTTTTTATTAACTATTCTAATAGCTTCTAGAAGATTTAGTACTCCAAGGCCACTAATCTCTGCTGTTGTTTGTGGTTGCTCAAACGATACACCTACGAAACTTTGTGCGGCCAGATTGTATATTTCGTCAGGCTGATAATCTTGTATCAATCTGATGCTATTCCCTTGGTCAGTTATATCATGCTCCACTAACTTTAGGTTTGGGTGTTGTGAGACACCTAACGACTCTAACCTCCAAAAGTTAACCGAACTTGTTCGGCGATATGTACCTATAACTTTATAGCCTTTTTCTAATAGAAGCTCCGTAAGGTAAGCACCATCTTGGCCTGTAATACCCGTAATAATTGCCGTCTTCACTTATTGTATCCCTACCTTATAAATAAATAGTTTTATACAGATTATTATAACAATACTAGGATATTATTGACATTCACCTTTATAAACTAAATCTCACTAGCGACTTAATAATTTAGTTGAATTAAAACTGAGAATATCAAGCTTGCAAGTTTTATCTGAATAGCATACCAGCAAAATCCAATCCCATGAAAGTGGTCAAAACCTTATTTTTTACTAGAGCAATTATTGATATTAGAATGATTGAATTTAAGAATTATATCGTCGATATAAAAATATATAAGCCAAAACATATATTAGAATGTTGCTGTTCATCTCTTTAATTGAATAGCTAATGAAGGCTTAATAAACCAATTATAGTTCTACCCTTTAACTCATTAGCTTATAAATACCAGCTGTTTTTTCTGCAGTCTTTAACCATGAAAAGTTCTTCACTCTTTGTCGGCCAAGTCTACACAATTTTTTGTGTAGTATTTTATCTGTTGCAATGGTCAACATAGCATGCGATATATCATCAACGGAGTAAGGATCAATTAAGATCGCAGCATCGGCAGCTACTTCAGGCAATGAAGTGACATTTGATGTGATGACAGGAATATCTGATGCAAAAGCTTCTAACACTGGTAAACCAAACCCTTCGTATAATGAAGGAAACACCATTGCCAAACTTGCTTGAAGTAATGCATATTTGTCTGCAAATGGAACATAGTCCAACCAAAATACCAGCTTACTTATTTTTAGTTTATTTAATTGCCCAACCAGATCTTCACAATCCCAACCCATCCTTCCAATAATCACTAAAGGATGTTTACGTTGGATCTTATCTGGTAAATGAAGGAATGCATTTAATAATCGGGTTACATTCTTTCGTGGTTGCAATGTCCCAATAAAAACAAAATATTCTGAAGGCAAATTATAACGATCAAGAACTTCGTCTTTTTTTTGGTTGGAAACACGATTAAAACATTGCTCATCAACTCCTAGCGGAGTAACCGAAATTTTTTCTCGGGGAATAGAGAAATGTTCATGTATCTCCTGAGCAGAAAACTCAGATATCGTAATTACATGATCTGCCCATTGACCCATCCTCTTATAGAGTACATTCTTTACTCCCCGATATCTACTCTTGACCCATTCTGGGTGAGCTAGAGGAATTGGATCCATGATTGTTGCAATAACGGGGATTTTTGAAAATTTAGGTATTAGATGGTCTGTTGCATGAAACAGTCTTACATTTTTTAAGACTTTTCTGGAGGAATAAAACGAAGAGCCAGTTAATGTACTCATAACAGTTTGTGGTACAAAGCTACCTAAGGAGATTACATTTGTATCTAATTGCTTCTTAATAAACCCAAATCGTTTGACTTCTACTCCAGCAGCAGGGAGATGCTCGAGTAGATGTTTGGTATAAATAGCTATTCCATCCATATGTCCAGATGACTTCCCTTTTATAAGCACCGTTGTACCAAGCCCTACCTTCATCCTGCAGCTCTGTTTTTACAGTACTGAATTATAAAGTTCTGCATAACGCCTTCCCATTATCTCTCCAGTAAAATTGTTGTCAAACCTGTTTTTAGCAGATGCAGACATTGATTTAATCGTATGAGCATTTTCTGCCATGTAGCCCATTGCAACTGCTAATTCCGATGAGTTTTTAGGTGATACGACTAATCCTGTTTCATTATGAGCATTAATATAGCTTGTCCCAGACTCTAACTCTGTGGATATCATTGGTGTACTTTGCCTTGCAGCCTCTAAAAGAACCATACCATATGCCTCAGAACGCTCTGAAGATGGTAATATTAAAGCTGTTGCAATATCTATCAAAGCATACTTTTGTTGCTTGGTAACACGGCCTAAGAAATGTACATTAGTTAAGCCATGTTCTTGTACAAATTGATGTAATATTTCTGCTTCTGCTCCATCCCCAGCAATAACAACTTCTAGACCTGTTTGTTTAGCAGCTTCTAATAAATAATTTAGCCCTTTGTAATAACGGAAAACCCCTATGAATAAAAAGAAGTTTCGGCCATAAATACTTTCATACTTTTTCTTTTCTTTTTCGTAAAAGGCAGGATTCAAATCACTCTCAATTCCATTAGGAATCAACGTTACCCGCTCCTTTAAATTACTCAATACCGGGCTACTTACAATATATTTTTGTGACGTAGCTACTATTGAAGCTGCTTTGGCTAAAAACCTTTTCATTAGTGGCTGATAAAGTTTATTTAGTCCATTCTGTCTAACAATATCAGACTGATAACTCACAATATATGGTTTACAACTAGGCTGCCGCGTTAAAGCTATAAAATCTGCAAAAGGCCATGGAAACTGATAATGAATGACATCGGCCCATTCAGATAAGTCTTTAAAGTCTTTCCACAAAGGCCATGAAAATCCGCACGAAGCGATTTCAAAAGACATTGGGTAGCAATAAATTGTTGCATCTGGCCTCTCAAGAATTTCTCTCTTTCTACACTGCTTACTAATACATACTATTTTATTGCGAATACCCAACCTTGTCGTTGCTCGACAAAGTTGTTCGATGACTTCTTCTATTCCACCTTGAGAATAAGGAAAACATGTTTTGTAAACATGTAAGACATTAATTTTCAAAAGTTACATCAACCAATTATTTACTTTGTGAAAAATATCATCATTTAGTTTGCCCGATATATGCAGCAGTCCAGCTTTATGTGTTATGTAATCATATTTACTTTGCTGATAATCTCGTTTAGCTTTGGAATAGTAATTCTGTGCGTCTAAAACATCTGAAATCGTTGCTATGCCTAATTCAAAACTTCTATTCATCGCTTGGTATGACTTCCTTGCTGATTGTCTTGCTTTATTTGTTGCATGAACCCTACGCGCAATGGCATTTACACCCAAGAAAGCATCTCTTGCTTCTTTAGTTACCTCTCTCCTTTGTTTATCAAGCTTTGCTCTAACGAATGATAGTCTGTGGTGTGCTTCACTCGTACTAGCTGTTATACGTCCACCAGTAAATAGCGGTATAGTAACGTTTAGTTCTGCAACTTCAGTTGTGCTTACCTGTGAAGCTGTGCTCTCAAAACCAATATTACTCTTTTGTTTTGTTAGTCTAAGTCCTACAACTGGATAATGCTCAGTTGATGTCTCGCTGATATAATTTTGTGCTGAATCAATTTCTTTCTGCAACGCTTTCAAGGTATGATTTGAACTTATTGCTTTTTCAACCCATTCATTAATATTAACGACCTTTTCGTTAAACTCAACAGTATCATTCAATACAGAAACATAGTCGATATCACTATTAGTAATTTCGCTTAACCCTTCTAATGCTATATCTTTTTCTTGCTTAGCATCAATTTCTTTTGATACTAATTGATCTAGTCGAGATTCAACTTCATATAATTCAGTAATTTTAATCCGTTGCATTTTATAAAGCGCTTTTACATGCTGAACTTTTTTCTCTGTCATTATTTTTTCTTCGCTAACGAGGGCTAAGGCATCCATTGAGCTAAGCAATTTAAAGTAACGTTCTATCGTATCAAACCTCACACGTGATTGAATATCTTTTAGACTCATCTCATATCTGCTTACATTATCTTTCGAGCCTTTCCACCTGTAATACGTTGGCATATTGATTATAGGTTGAGTAATAATTAAGTTATGACGTTCGCCTTTATAGCTATCTTCAGAAGTTTGTTCTGTTACTCTCTTAGTCTCAGTCCAATCGCTAGTAATGGTAACTTGAGGCAATAAATTACCGAAAGCCTGCTGTTCTTGTGCTTTATTTATTCCTAGATTTGCTTCTTCCATCAGCAATCTTGGATCAGCTTGCAGAACCAATTGATATATTTCTTCTAGATCCTGTGCTGAAGCAGAGAATGTCACCAAAAGAGTGATAGAGAAAAAGTAGGATCTCAGCTTATTTAGCATTCTATTACTCCTCTAAGAATGAACGAGCAAATGAATCTGTAATTGGTTTTGAAAGATATTGTAATAATGTTCGCTCACCTGTTGATATTAGAACATCTGCTGGCATTCCGGGCACTAACTCCAAACCGACTAGAGCTTCAACACTTTCAGGAAGTAAGTCTAACTGTGCTTGGTAATATGACAAGCCTGTTGCCTCATCAATTAATTTATCTGCAGATACATTAATTACTGTGCCGTATACTTTTGGTGTCGTTATCTGGTTAAATGCACTAAGTCGAATTTCAGCATTTAGCCCAATACTCATGCGATCAATATCTACTGGTGGCACTTTAGCGGTGATGACTAGTGCTTGGCCATCTGGAACAATGTCCAAAATTCGGCCTCCTTGTCTAATCACACCTCCTACAGTATGTACTTCAAGATTCAAAACTGTTCCAGTGACAGGTGCTCTCACTAAGCTTCGCTCTAGTGTATCTTCACGAATTCTTAACTTTTCGATTATTGATTCAATTTCAGCCGTTATTTCAGCCAGTGTTCCCTGAGCATTGGCATGCTGACGCTGGCGTTCTCTCAAATCTTGTTTACTAGCAAAACCTTCTACTAACAATGCTTTTAACTCAGTAATCTCATCCTGGAAAGAATTTTCTAAATGTTGATTACTTTTCTTTACCCGGTGTAACGCGACATATTGACTCTTAAGCTGCGCTATAGCGGCCTTCATCGCAGTATCATCAAATTCTATTAAAATGTCTCCAGACTCTACCTTCGAACCTTCATGAACAAGTATTCGTTTAATAATTCCACCTTCAAGGTGTTGAACTGTCTTACTATTATATTTAACTGTAACAAAACCAGGGGCTACCACTGCATTATCAATAGGTGCGAAATAAGACCATGTACCAAGAAACCCAAAGGTGAAAAGTAAAATAACGTAGCCTATCTGTTGAATTGACCTGTCATCTGTTTTTACTAGAGGTTCGTCAGGCACTGCTTGTTTCTGAGACATATATAATCTTCTTTAAATCTTAAATGACAGGCGTGACAGTGACGGGAGTATTCCCAACTGATTTAGCCTTTTTAGAGTCAACAGACATAGTCTGCTGGCGTATATGCTTTATTACTTCTTCCCGAGGACCATAGGAAGTCATACGACCTTCGCTCATAATCAAAAGATTATCTAGGACGTTCAATATTCCGGGTTTATGTGTGACGACGATGACGCTTGTATTTTTTTGTTTTAATGCCTTGAGTGCATTTTCTAGAGCTTTCTCGCCTAGCTCATCTAAATTTGAATTAGGTTCATCAAGAAGTATGAGCTTCGGGTCACCATACACAGCTCGAGCAAGCCCGATACGTTGGCGTTGTCCTCCCGATAATACCCCTCCGACAGCGCCAATAGTAGTATCATAGCCTAAAGGCAAACCTAATATCATCTCATGCACATCAGCTAATTTAGCGGCGGCAATAACTTTATCCGCCTCAATTTGACCAAAGCGGGAGATATTCTGACTTATTGTCCCTTCAAATAATTCAATATCTTGAGGCAAATAGCCAATAAAAGGGCCTAATTCATCTCTATCCCACTCATAGATATCCACACCATCTAAACGGACTTTTCCCTGAACGGTGGGCCATATTCCAAGTAGTGCTCTAGCTAGTGATGACTTTCCTGCAGCACTCGGACCAATTATACCTAACGATTCACCAGGCTCCAAAGTAAAAGTAGCGCCCATGACAACGGGCTTATCGGCACCCGGTGGGACAACAACAATCTCTTTAGCGACAAGCTGTCCATCAGGACTTGGTAATGACATTGCTTCTCTATTTCTAGGTATCATTAATAGAATTTTATTTAAACGGTCATATTGACCTCGTGCTGAAATAAAGCCTTTCCATGAAGCTATCATCATGTCAATTGGTGCCAAAGCTCTACCTAATAAAATTGAACCCGCGATCATGAGTCCTGGAGTAATTTCTTGCTGAAGAACTAAGTAAGCACCCAAACCGAGAACAAGAGATTGACTCGTTATCCTAATCGTTTTCGATATGCTGTTAATTGTGCTGGCGCTATCGCTTGCTTTAATCTGTAAAGCAAGAACTTTTTTTGAACTTTTCAACCATCTTTCACGAAGCCCAGGTAGCATTCCCATAGATTCAACTACTTCAGCATTTCTCAAGTTCTTGTTCACTAAACCTCTTCCAGAAATGGCTAGGCTATTGGCTTCTTGTATGGGTTTTTTAGTTAACTTTTCATTAATAAAAGCAAGGATTGTTAAAATTATAACTGTTCCTACTGCCATCCAACCAAACCACTCGTGAAACATGAACATCACCGCTATATAGATCGGCATCCATGGCGCGTCAAAAAAGGCAAACAAACCATTACCCGTTAAAAATGAACGTAGACCCGATAGATCTTCTAGAGGCTGAGCACTTCCTCCGCCGGTGTATAAAGCATGTTTGAATGACAGACTATATAGCCGTTCGCTTAGTAACGTTTCCAGACGGGCACTTACGCGTACTAAAATCTGAGATCTAACCCATTCTAGTAACCCCATCGTAAGAAGCAGAAGCACCATTATCAATGTCAACATAAGTAAGGTTGGCTGGCTACCACTCGTAATGACACGATCATAAAGCTGCAACATGTAAAGCGCAGGTATAAGCATTAAGAAATTGATGAATAAACTGAAAAACCCAGCCGTTGCAAATGAGCTGCGACAAAGGACTATAGCCTTTTGCAGATCTGATTTTACTTCTTTTTCCACGATATTCTACCTTCTAGCAGTTGCTGAGATTTAACCATGTGATTATACACAGCTCTATTTTGTTTAGAAATATTAATATGGGTACTAATACTTACTATTTCAAGTAAAATTATTTATCGCATATAAGTCTGTTCAATTATGCTCGAATTTTTATATATGAATTGGGAGCAATTTTAAAAACTTATGACTCTATTATTTGGCATATTTCCACCACTTTTTCATACAACAGGTCGCGATCTTTCTTTGTCTCAATATTTAGCCTGAGCAATGGCTCCGTGTTAGAAATTCTTATATTCATTCTCCACGAGTCAAAATCTAAGCTAACACCATCTGTGAGATCAATAACCGGGTTTAATTCAGAAAAATATTCCTTTATCTTCGTTATAGTTGCTTCGCCATTCTTTACTGTAGTGTTAATTTCACCACTACACGGATAAGCATCAATTCGCTCTCCTACCAATTTGGATAATTTTTTCTCCTTAACGCTCATTAGCTCTGCAATTAAAAGCCAAGGGATCATCCCACTATCACAATAGGCAAAGTCTCGAAAGTAATGATGTGCACTCATTTCTCCACCATAAATGGCATTTTCACTTCTCATTCGTTCTTTTATAAAAGCATGACCCGTTTTACTTTGAATGGGTATACCACCTGCTGCTTCTACTATGTCGATAGTATTCCATGTTAATCGGGGATCATGAATTATTTTTTCACCTGGTTTTTTTGCAATGAATGCCCCAGCAAGCAAGCCAACTATGTAGTAACCTTCAATAAATTCACCATTTTCATCGAATAAAAAACACCGATCAAAATCGCCATCCCATGCTATTCCGATGTCAGCCTTATGTTCTCGCACAGCTTCTGCCGTTGCTTTACGATTTTCAGGTAGTAATGGATTAGGAATCCCATTAGGAAAAGTGCCGTCAGGATTATGGTGTATTTTTATAAATTCGACCGGCACCTTCGCTTGTTGAAACTTGTCTTCAATTGCATCAATGATGTGTCCTGCTGCACCATTACCAGCATTAACAACGAGTTTTAATGGTTTAATATTTGATAACTTTATATAACTTAGTAAGTGAGAAATATAGTCGTTTTCTGTAGAAAACTTCTTAAATGAGCCTCGATTTTTTGGTGGCAAAAAATTATTCTCTTCGACAAGCCGTTGAATTTCATTTAAACCAGTGTCACCACTAATAGGCCTTGCTCCTCGACCCACTAACTTCATACCATTAAAATCAATTGGGTTATGACTCGCAGTCACCTCAATACCGCCATCAACATCAAGATGAAAACTGGAAAAATAAATTTCTTCTGTGCCCGTCATACCGATATCCAACACATCAGTTCCAGAGTCTATCAATCCTCTAGCTAAGGCGCTCTTTAGAGATTCCGTTGATAAGCGAATATCGCCACCGATAACAACTCTTTTTGCATTAAGAAACTGAGCAAATGCGCGACCAATTCGGTAAGCAATGTTTTCATTAATTTCTGTACCTAATCGTCCTCGGATATCGTAAGCCTTAAAACACATCAAAGGCACTATTATTGCCGCCCATATTTATCATCAAAACGAATAATATCATCCTCACCTAAATAATCACCAGTTTGAACTTCAATCATAATCAGCACAACCACACCAGGGTTTGATAACCGGTGCTTATGCCCAGCTAAAATATATGTTGATTCATTCTGATTCAACAGATAGGACTCTCCGTTATTAATAACTTCTGCAGCCCCACTGACAACGATCCAATGTTCGTTTCGATGATGATGCAACTGCAATGAAATACTTCCACCAGGCTTAACTTCAATTCGCTTGATCTTATGATTTGTCGAATCCTCAAGTACGGTATATATACCCCATGGCCGGTGTACTTCTAGGTGGGATTTATGACTTTTAGTACCATTAGATTTAAGTTTACTTACAATCTTTTTTACATCTTGGCTACGATCTTTATTGGCAATAAGTACAGCATCTGGCGTATCTACAATAATTAAATTATCGACACCTATCATACCAATTGTACGATTAGACTTATGAATGTAGCTATTGGTAACATCTACCAATAGCGAACCATCCTCAAACCTATTGCCATTTTCATCTGCTTCCTTAAGTTCACTAACCGCACTCCAAGAGCCAATATCACTCCAACCAATATCACAAGAAACCATAGCAACATTATTAGACTTTTCCATTACCGCATAGTCAATTGAAATATCGGGCATTTTACTAAAGCCATCAACATTTAAGCATATTGAATTTTCATAATTATTCGCTTTATCACAGAACTCCAAACTTGATTCTGCAATTCTTAAGATCTCAGGTGCATGTTGCTCGAACTCAGCTAAAACTGTACCGGCTTTAAAGCAAAACATGCCTGAATTCCAGAAATAATTCCCAGTACTGCAATACTCTTTTGCTTTTTCAACACTTGGTTTCTCTACAAACTGCTTTACTAGATTGCAGTTTTTATCAGCACTAAGAATAGTATTATTTGTATCGGATTCAATATATCCATAACCTGTTTCCGGATATTTAGGCTCTATTCCGAATG
>TARA_B110000208_G_scaffold22679_1_pt1 | contig 13606 bp, 19 predicted proteins | sample TARA_B110000208 | Tara Oceans TARA_B110000208 (sample SAMEA4397426) | marine metagenome | biome: Polar Biome; feature: [SRF] surface water layer (ENVO:00010504); material: water (ENVO:00002006), including particulate matter (ENVO:01000060) such as... | depth 5 m
TCTAGCGTGTTTTTCTGACAATGTTTCGTCAAGTTCTTCAATTCTTTTTTCGTTTTCTTCAATACTTTTTTTAAAGTATTCGCTTCCTAATGTATTAAATATTCTTTTTTTCATTTTGTTTAGTTTTTAGAATCATTTTTACTCAATCTCTTTAATAGTTCTATTGCTTTTCTATATGCAATATCAATATTTCCTGACTCCTCTATCTCTTTTATAATTTCTGTTGTTACTTTCATCTTGTTTAGTTTTTAGTTTTGATTATGTACGTATCCCTTACGAACATTTAAATATACAAAAAATATATTACATTTCCAAATTTATCCCTAATTGATTAAAAATGTATTCATCTTCAAACCATAAAATATCGTTTAAATTTGTTTCTGTTAATCCCTCTGGGTAAAGTTCTTCAATTAAAGAATCAAATTGTTCGTCTTGCCCTGAGTCAATAATTATTTCTTTTGTTTCTACTGCTCCACTCCACGCTTGGAAGTTTCTTAATGTTATTTCTGTTGTTACTTTCATTTGTTTATTTTTAGGTTTTAATTTTGATGTATCTCTTACATCTATTACAATATACAAAAAATATATAACACTACCAAGCAAAACAGCACTTTTTTTTTAAAAATCTTTGTTTATCTCGAAATCTTCAGGTTTTAAATTCTCTGATTGAATCATATTTAATAAGATTGAGTAGCAAGTTAAATCCAATATTGAATCCTCAATACTTTCGTTATTAGGTTTTACTCCTTGTATTAATACTCCAAGCCTTGCCACCTTTGTAGCTATTAAAGACAAACAATTTTGTTGAGCAGATAATCCAATAATGCTTCCAGCAAGTTTGAAGTTACTCAATCTATCTTCGTTTGCATAATCATTGCCTTTCTTAAACATTGTTTGCTTAACCTCGTCAATAATTATTTCAAATTGTTCTTGTTGTTCTTTTAAATTCATATTAGTTTGTTGGTTTTTGTAATCTCTCTAATTCATTGTAAAGCCATTCGGCATTATCATTCCAAAGGTACTCACAATCTTTTTTATTAGATTCATAAGGTACTTCTGTAAAATACATTTCATCTTCTTTAAAATCTCTTTTTGTGAATCTGTGGCAATGGTATCTTAACAAACAACTTTCTCCAGTACATCTTGTTAATTTTTCATCCATTACAGAAAGAATGGTTTAATAGTATTTTCTATTCCATAAAAAGATTCTAGCACAAAACCTCTTCTGCCTTTCTTAAAGTTATTTTGTACCCACTGACTCGAAGGAGAAAGTGCTGGATAATTACAATAATAAAAGTCATCACTTCCAGCCATATCAAAAAGCATTTGATGTGAATCTCCTTTTTTAAATATTATTTTTTTAGCTTTTGAATAGATGCTATTTCGTTTTAAATACTGGTCTATCTTTTCGGTTTGTTTTGGGTCTAAATGTGGCTTGAATCCAAATTTTAAAGTTGAGTCATCTTTACCGTGTGTAATTACAAAACAAACATCATTAACAAAATAATGACTTATAAAATCTCTGTAATTGTCTACGGTTACATTACTATATTTCTGTTCAGCTAAACTTTTAAAAGCAGAATTAACGAAGTAACCAAAACTTCCAGCGTGATTGTCATTGCATATATTGTTAAATCTTATTTCTTTATAGTGATTTATTAATCTATCTAAAATATTCATTTTAAATTTTAACCCACAATCAAAGACCTCTTCGTTTGTCATATTCTGTGGCAAATCGTGACCTCCTCTTGTAGTCTTTCCATTATAGCCATCTAATAAATCTCCAAGTTCGTCTACAATTAAAACATCACTTTGTTGGTTTTGTAATACCTTAATTACAATTTCATTTGATGCCTTCATTACCTCCTCTGCATTCCATAAGGTTGCATACATCGAGTTCCCCTTTGAATTTGTATCCATTCCAATATGAACATCTGAATAAGTTAAAGAATCAAAATCAAATAAATTGAATTTACTTTCAACATCTACCTTTATTGGTTTAATATACTTTGAAACTATTGAATCAAAATCAATTTCTTCTTTTGCAATTTCAATTGTGTTTTCTTTAAATACAATGTTGTAAAAAGGAGTTCCAGTATGTGAAACTAATTTATAACTGGAAATGTCATTTCTTGGCAAATTGTAATGTATGCAATATTCTTCAATATCCATCATATGCCCTTTGCTATTCCAAGCACTTAAAACAAATTCCTTTTTAGGTTTATATTCGTTTGATTTAGATTTGCTTTTTACTTCAACTTTTAAACCTCTAATTTTTTCTATTTCTATTATCTCCTCAGCAGTTAAATAGTATTTAGGATTTCCTTGACCTTTGTTGTTTTTTATCTGAAAACCTAATTTTATTGCTTCTGAATCGTTTAATCTAATTCTTTTCATTTTGGAATGTTTTTCCAAATATAGGTAAAAATTATTAAAGCACCAATTAAATATAAAATCCACCAATTAAAAGAATCTTCTTTGTAATATTTTATTGGAATATTTCTCTCTATTATTTTATCAATAAATATCGTGTCGCATTGTGCATTGATATAGATTGAATCACGTATTTTAAGCACCCTTACGGTAAGATTGTCTTTTGTTAATGTAATTGTATCAAACAACATTCTTTCGTGTATTACGGTATCGTATTCTACTTTATTTGTAGTTACTTTAATCGTATCAATTAGCTTAATACTATCAATTGTGTGTACATAAGGAAACTTTTTAACTATCCTCGAATGTCTTTTGATTGGAGAACAAGAAAAAAAAATTAATAAAATTAAGATATATTTCATAAAATTTGTTATATTTGTGCAGATAAAGAGTTGTTAACTTTATTGGTTTTGATTAATATGGGAAAGGGAGTTGTTAATTCAGCTCCTTTTTTTTATGCTAAAAATTAAATAAACTCGAATTATCCCACATTGCTTTTTTACCTCTAATATCGTAATGAACAAATCCATTGTATAAACCGACTCCGCCTTTATCCATTTTACCTTGTTTTATCAGTTTTAAGATAGTTTTAGATAATTTCTTTGGCGTAATATCCCTTGCTGTAATATCACTTGCAGAAGCCGTTAAATGTTGACTGAATTTAGCTCCTCCAATTTTCTTATTATAAGCTGGATGTCTATAAGATGAATTTATATGAATAGGTTGTTTAATCTCATCCCTTAACACTTGTAAATTCTCAGCTAATTTTTTTACGTTTGAAACATACTTTTGTGGGATAGCAGTCCCATCATTGCATTCAAATTCTCTTAAATAAAAATTAGTAGTTAATTGCATTTAGTGATTTTTTTTGTATGTATCGAATTGCTTTTTTAAAGAATTGTATTTAGCCTTCCAGCTTTTAACCTCAGTTTTTAAATCTCGGCTTTCTTCTTTAACTACTTTCAACTCTTCACGAACATAATTAAGTTCAAATTTAAGTTCTGTATACCTCTCTTTTTGGTCGATTACAAACTCATTATAAGCGTTCTGCATTGAACCCAATGCATCCGTATCTGCCTTCTTCTCGTTAATGGTTTTCATCTTTAACCCCCCGAAATAAGCACCAACACCACCTAAAGCAATTATAACATTGTCCCAATTAGTCTTCAAAAATTCTATTATCATTTTAGATGGATTCTAGGAGTTCAATGTGAGCAATAGCCGAACCTAAAATAGAGTTACCGATTTGAGCGTTCCAATTTGTAACGTATAAATTTTCTGCTTCTGTCATTACATAAGTTTTCCAGTTTGGTTCACTTATTACAATTCCATTTTTATCGGTTGTGTCAATATATGTAATTGTTCCTTTCTCTCCTTCGTCTTTAAAATTCATAACCTTACTTTTGTAAAGCACATCAGTAAAAGCATTTCCAGAATCGTCCATTCTTTCAACTCTGTATTTAATTTGAAATTGTTGCCTTAAAGGAAAAATATTAATTTCTTCAATTACTCCTTGCCTTTTATCTTTACTTACTTTGGTTTTCGTTAAAACCATTCCAGTTGATAATTCGCTTAATTCTTTGCTAATGCTATTCATATGTATAATTTTGTATAGGTAAATCACAATACCCGTTCTCATTCTTAACTTTAAAATTCAATTTAAACATCCATCCGTTTAATACTGAGCCACCTTTTTCTGTAAACCCTTGTAAAGAAGTTGTATCGCTTACAATTCCAAACTTTTGCCACCTTTCAGAAGTTGTAATAACCTTAATCAAATCATTTGCCACTTGCAAAGTCATTGAATCTACATTTTTATCTAAATTCTTGCCATCATCTATCTTGTCACAAACCATTAAAGAAAGTTGTAAAGTTACAAAATGCCTATCTACTGAAACATCAGTAACATTTGCCAATAAAGAACAATGGTTTACATTATTACTTTCATAAGTATCTAAGAAACCACCGTAAAAATAAGAGTTTATTTGCAAATGTGCATTCGCTAATAACCTTAACTCTTGGTCTATTTTATTTATTGTTGCTTTCATTGGCTTTCTTTATTCTTATTGCTTCCATCCTAACTTTGTCAATCGTTTTCTTTTGTGGTTTCATATTTATAAAAAGCTAATTTTCCCAGTATAATTTGTTCCCTGACTCTCAGGGTTAATGTTCTCTTTTTTATTTGTGCAAATGTATAAAGGATAATTTACTTCGTTATCTAATAAATAACCAATCATTCTATTTTTATAAAAAGATAAATCCTTTCTTAATTCGTCAACATAGTTGTTATAATCTGCAATAGAATTTGCCCTTGTGTTTTCATCATTTGCAACCCCTACACTTTTGTTTCTTATCTTCCAGTTGTTATGGTTAGATGCTTTTAACTCACATCCAACATAAACGAAGTCCAAAACGTAAACCATTAAAGCGTTTTCCAATGCAGTTAAATCTGAATTTTCCACACCTTGCAATAACCTTCTATATTGAAGGCTTCCTAGTGCTGGTTCTAAATAAATATCTTGCACCCTCTTTAGAGTAACATTAAGTGTCTCGTCATTTACATCAGCATCAATGTAAGAGTAATGCTTTAGTGTTGCTATGTCTACTAAGTAATTCATTATGTAAAAAATATTTCTTGTTTCCAGACGTGACGACAAAATGGAGTGTTTCTATCTGTTTTTGGATTGTGATACCAACCTCCACGAAAAGCAAAAGCATTGTACCCAATTCTATTACTAATTTTATCAATATCCTCTCTGCTCCAAACCCTTGACGCAGAAAACCCAACTAAAGCCACACAAAAATCTCTTGAAGTTGGTATTAATGTACCTCCAGAAACGCTTGGATTCTTATCATAAGAATAAAATATTTGAATCCTTGTAACATCTTGCCTTGCAATTTCTGTTTTCCCTTTTGTTGTTACCTTTGCATCCTTATCAATTAAATTAATTTGCTTAAATCTTTTGTAAATCCTTGAAAGTTTAAAAGCATTAATATTTAAAGATTTTCTTATTGAATTATAATCGTTCCCATCTTCAAGCATTGCCAAAACTTGGTTTTCTATTGCAGATAATTGCACGAAGTTTTCTTTTTTAAAATCGTTTAAAAACTTTTCTCTTTCTTCGTCTGCATTAAATTCAGCTGGTAAGCATCTTGTCATTAAACAATTTTCTCCTCTTTCCCTTCCTGAGTTTTCAAATAATTCTACAACATTAATTGTTTCTTCTTTTTTTTCTTCTGAAAATACTGATGGAGTTTCTTCAACTTTAGGTTGTAAAAAATCAAGCTCAACTTCATTAAATACAATTTTACCAGCCAATCCATTTGCCTTTTTACCTATGTGATTAAGTGCTGATAAAATAGCTCTTTGTTTATACTTAAAATAATTAGCTTTCATTATCTTGTAACCAATCTCTAACTCTGTTGCATTCCCTAAACTTCCTTCAGTCTTAATTCCAAATAATATTGGAGTAGTTACAGAATGAGCAAGTACAATATTGTTTCTGTTATCCTGAGATAAAGCTAAATATCTATCTTTTAAATCGTTTCCAGTAAGACTTAATACGGATGCTTCATTGTCTTTTCCATTATTGTACAAAACAATAGTTCCTCCAGCATTATCTTCTCCAGTTGCATTGTCTTGTATATCTTTTTCAATAGCTCTCTTCTCCTTGTCATCTGTTGGAATACCATTGTTAAGATTGATAATCGTTCCAGTAGAGAATCCATTACTAATTTCATTAAGTTGGTACTTATTTATCTTAACATCCGTTAGAATTGATGTAAGACCTCCAGAATAAGGAGGTTGTGGATAAGATGAGTCATTAACAATTCTACCTTCAACCGATTGCTTAGATTTTTCTTGGTATATTAAATAAAATTCCCTTGCATCTCTTTTGCCTGAATCAAAAGGTTCTATTAATTTAATCGTGTTATCCCTTAAATCACTCCAGTTGTTACTTACTGCTATCAATTCGTCATCTAATCGGTAACGTACTTTTTCAAAGTCTACAACTTCCAATTTGTCGCACTTAGATTTATCCAAACTCCAAACACCCCTCAAGCAAAACATATTAGAAATTTCTAAATCCTTTGACATTTGCTCCGTTAATTCATCCAAATTATAATCTGAATTACCATTGTCAAAAAAAGCATCAAACTTTTCTTTGTCTATCCCTTCATAATTTAAACCTCCTGAAGTTGTGTAATGTACCTTAGAATTTATTATTCCTGATTGTACTGCTGAGTTTTGGTAAAGGTAATTTAAGAAATAAGGATAAAGATTGTCTAAACCCCAATTTTTTATGTTGTCTTTCTTATTGTCTTTTTCAAATGGTTTAGGAATTGAAATATTTTTTGCAATAAATCCAGTCTTTTGGTTAGACATAGTTAATGTTATTTGTAGTGTTTACGGTATAATAATCTCCACTTGGAAAATCAGTTACCACTTCTGCTTTACCTTTTATAAGTAAATTCTTTCCTTCTGTTGTTGTTGTATCGTCTGCACTTTCGTAAACAGAAAATATAAAATTACCTTTTGGTAAGTCAACATCAGTAGGTAAAGATAATAAAAATAAATCAAACCTATTTGAGCTACTTTGAGCAGTCAAATAGAAGTTAAAATATTCTCTTTTTTGTTGATGAAAAAACGAAAATAAAAAATTAGGATTCGCTATTGTCACTAATTGGCTCAACGATAACGCTATCTTGTTTGATTCGCTTTGCTTTAGTAGTAACATATAAATGGTTTAGATTATCCTTTTTAAAAATTTCAATATTATCTTCACATATAAGGATAAGTCTACCCAAAGATTTTGAGTAAACTTTCCCTCCTATGTATTCCTTTTTAATTTTCATTAAATTGTTGGAAGTTCAGAATCTGCAATGCTTGGAGCAATATAAGATTCTTTACCTACTAAACTAATTACAACTCCATTTAAGTCTTCATAGTTCATTCCAGTAGTGATTGCAGAAGTTTCAACAGTCATTCCGTTTCCAGTTCCATAAGCCACGTTACTTCCGTTTTCCTTCTCTTGTATTATAGTAATAAAACCTTTTGAGATTAAGTCAACTAAGTCCCTTGTTGCTTGTGTATCATCTTTTAAAGTAATTGCACAAGTCGAAGCAAAGAATATTGAGTTATTCTCTCTTGACCTTGTTGCAGTTTCTGTAAAGTCGATTGAAGCCATATCAGGAGATATTCTGAAAGCCTTAGCAGCAGTAACCGTTAAAGCAGTTACAACATTTGCTACAATAGTAATTGCAGTTTGATTTTCTGTGTTATAAGCTATAACCGACTTAGTGCCCCCAAAGGAAGCACAAAGTGGTTTAGTATAACCAGCCGTTAATTCGCACATAGTTATTTAATTTTTAATTTACGATTGTCTTATGACAATACTAATTTCACAAAATACTCAGAATATACATACTGAACACCACTTCTGAATAAATTTCTAAGTCTTAATTTCTCAGACTCTTCAAGATATTTAACAGTTAATCCATCTAAATCATTTTCTAAGTCAGTTCCAAAAAACATATAGTCGTAAGGTACGGCAAACATTTTAGATTGATTAGCAGTTACATTCATTTGAGGATAAGTTCTAACTGTAATGTTAGTAGTTGGAAGAACAAAACTCATTTCAGAACCTTCTTCAGTTACATTCAATAAAGCATTGTAATCTTTATCAGCATATACTTGAGAAAGAATCTTGTTTGCAAATGCACGTCCACAAATTAATTCAACGTTAACTCCATTATCAAACAATTCTGAAGGAATAGCATCATATACTTCCTTAGCAATGTCAAAAGCATTTGCAGAAGTTACAGCCGTTTGAGCAGTTGTAGCAGAAACAACATTTGTATCAGCGTCCCAAGATTTAACAAATCCATCATAATGAGCCAAGTCAGGAACGGCAGAACCAGTATCTCCGTTAAACATTACGTTTTGATTCTTAAACTTAGTTTCTTTGATAATGTAAGCAGTTAAAACGTCTTCCATTGGTAAATCTCTATCTTGTCTGTTTGCACCAATTGACAATAGTAATTGTGCCCACGTATCGTTCAATGTATCGTTACACAATGAAGTGTTAATCATTAATCTTTTTGTTGCAATAGCTTTGTCTGTGAAAGTGATTGTTCCATCTTCAGTAGTAACACAACCATCTCCAACTTGAAGAGCTAAATTTGCATTAAGCAATTTGATTTCTTGACTTCCTTTTACTCCTTCTAATACGTTTATTTTTGAAGTAAGTCCTGAAGTGTAAAGTAAATCTGAGTATATATCAGAGCTTTGTGCATCAATATATGCTGGTAATCCTGATACGTCATATCCGAATTTATCTTTTATTCTGTCTTTAATATTTTTCATCTTTTTATTTTGTAAAGTTTCTCCAAGTTTTTGCTGGAGCGTTTGTGTTAAATTTTCTTTTGTCTGTTTTATCTAATTCTGAAACTAAAGTTTCAATTTGTTTTTCAAATTTAGAGTTGATAGCTTTTAAACCTTCAATCTCTTCTGCAAATTCAGATTGTACTTTTTCAATTACTTTTGCAATTTCACTCATTACCTCTTCAACTGGTGCTTCTTCTGGAGCAACAACTTCTTCAGCAACTTCTTCTTCAACAGATACGATAATACCGTTTCCATCAACCGTAATTGCCATAACAACTCCTTCAACCTCGATTGAATGAATCCCTTCAGGAGCTAATACTTCGCCCTCTTCAGTTATAACTCTTAATTCCGTTCCTTCTTCCAAAGCACCAGTCCAGCTAATTTCTACTCCATCAACCGTAGTTGCAGTTTCAAATTTTGCTTTTCCAAATACCATTTCAAAAAGAGATTTACTTTCTTTTTTCATTTGTGTTTGTTTTGTTTTTATAATTTTTTTATCGAACCAACCCTCAATAGAGAATCCAACGTGTTTTCCATTTTTAATATCATTCCAAGCTTTTTCATTATCTACCTTGTATGAAACAATCCAAGAGCCATCCTTTAAGTTTTGACCATCAAATTTGCTTGGTGCTTTTACTCCTCTTTTACTATCTACAAAATAAGATTCAAACAAATACATATCTTCAACTTTCTTGTTTGAATCGTGCATCTCGTTTACGTTATTAAGGTAACCACCTTTAAACATTTTTTGAGCAATCGAATAAGTATCTTCTTTTCCGAAAACAACATAGTGTTCTCCTAGTTGCTCATCCCTTCTGTAAATTGGCAAGTCAACTGCAATAGCAACTCCAGTTACAACTCTTTTATCTTCGTTAAAATGATATTTAACTTTCTCAGTAGATCCATTGAAATATTCAAAAGACTTCATATGAGCTGGAGAATCTACTAAAGCAATGTAATCCATTCCTTCAGTTTCTTCAGTAAGTATCATTTTATATATTGGTAGCATAATAGTAAGAGTGTTTTATTTTGTTAATTGTAACTAAATTGTTGAAATAATATCCGAGTTGTTTCTTCTCTCTTGCATCATTCTTAAATCTGACTCAACTAATACAACTCTGTTTGTTGGTAGATTAAAACCTCCAGAACCATCCCCATTGTTCGATTGAGAATTTATTGTGCTTGTGTCTGTGCTTGGAGCAGATATACTTGGAGGAGTAACACCACCACCACCACCACCAAGAAGCGAACGTGCTTTACTTGCCGCACCTAATACAGCTACAACTTGAGAAGCGTAAAATACTGGCATAGCAAAAGCAGCTGCTGGACCAGTAGCTTTAGCACTTTTTTGAGCAATATCTAAAGCATTTATAAAACCTATTGCTGTTCCAGTTGCAATTTCTGCCAAAGCAGCTCCCTTCTGCAATTTCTCATTCTTACTTAATAAATTTGATAATTGACCGAAAGCCTGAACAGAGTTCATTAATATATCTTGTTTGAATCCTATTATAGATTCAGCTTCGTTTCTTTCCTTTTGTATTCTTTCCTTAGATTCTTTGTCATTTTCTGCCTTAATTCTATCTCTCTCTTCTTTTTCTTTTTGTGCTTTTTCATCAGCCTTAACTTTGTTTTCTAATTCGATTGAGTCAATCAAATCATTCATTTCATTATTTTGATTTATTAAAAGTTCTTTTTCTAAAGTTGTTTCTAGTCCATACTTTAATCTTAACGCTTCTAAATCTCTATTTTGTTTTAATTCAAACCTAGCCAACTCCCTAATGTCTTCATCTCTTTCGTTTTCGATTATTATATCTTCTAAGTCCTTCTGAAGTTGAAGCATTAACTCATCCTCTTTTCTTTGAGCTTCAGTCTTATTTTCACTTTGTACTTTCCTTGCTTCCCTTCTTTCTTTTGACTTAGTTGCATCAAAAACTTTTAAATCTTGCTCTGCTCCTTCTCTTAACTTTCTATCTGCAATTATTGAATCTTGTGTATTTTCGTATTCTTCTTCTGTTGCAGTTCTATTTCCGCTTTCAATCTCTTCAAGCAAAGCATTATTGTCGTCAATTCTTTTTTGTGCGTTATCCCTTGTAAGTTTTAATAATTTCTTTTGTGATTTATCAGTATTCTCTCCTCTCGCGTTTGCTATTGCTATTTCATTTTTTAAATCTTGTTCTGCTTTATCTCTTACCGAACCAAGAGAATCTCTTCTCTCCTGAATTCTTCTCATTTCGTTTTCGTGGTTTGTCCTTCTTTCTTTTTCTAAATCCGATTCTACAATTCCAAGATATTGCAACACATCAACTAATGGAGATAAAGCACCCTTTATGAATGAAATTACTGTATCTTTCCAGTCATCCCACTTAGCAATTATATAACCAAGCAAAACAACCAAAGCACCAATACCAGTAGACAATAAAGCAATTCTAAGCAACTTCATAGCTCCAGTAGTCGCACCAATAGAAGCAGTATAAAGAAAATTCAACGCAGTTAAAACTTTTGTTCTTGCTCCTAAAAGTAATTTCATAGAGCTAGATTCTTTTTCGGTTGCAAGTCTTATTTGTTCAATACCTTGCATTATTGACATTGTAGCAGTTAACTTAACAAGTGTTTTTTCTAGAGCTTCGTTTCCTTCTCCAGCCAATGCCGTTATCCCAATGAATGCTGAATAACCCCCCATAACACCCTGAGAAATTTGCATTGCACCTTGCATTCTCCTCCCATCTTGTGCTAAGTTATCCACTTCTCTATCTAAATCCGTAATCCTATCCTTTAATATTGAAGCGTTTTTAAGTGCTTCCTTACCTACTGGAGAAGTTCTACCAGCATTTAAAGCAATAGTTTTATATGCTTCGATAGCTTGGCTCATCTCTCCAAATGAAGCCGTATTACTTTCTAAAGTAGTGTTTAATGTTTTGAATTTTTGCTCAATAGTATTGGTCGAAGATGAGTTGTTAATGTCTTTAATTGCATCCTCTAACTTCTTAACCTCGTTTACACTATTTCCCGAGTCTACTTGTAAACTTATCGCTACAACTTCTGCCATAATTTCTTTTTATTTTAATATGTAACCCACATAAAGTTATCAATATAGTTTGGTACTGTACTTATAGTTGATAGAGTACCAGTATAAACAGAATTTATATCTTGTATGGTATTTCCACTTCCTTCGCTTGTTGGAAAGTATGCTTTTAATCCACTTTCACTACCAACAAAAGTTCTTGTCATATCTGCAACTATTTCCGATTGTGTTCTTGCAGTATTCCAAATAGCTAATTCTTTTAATGTTGCATCTGAATTATTTGAACCAGAAAATATGTAAGACCATCCTCCCCAATTAAAAGGAGAACCTGACCTTGTAAAACCCAAAGTTGCTGCAGGAACGGTTGCAGTCTGTAAAACTCCATTAACATACAACAAACCACCAGAAGATGAATCACTCACCATTGTAATGTAATACCATTGATTTGCATTAAAATAAACACCAGCATTGCTCTCTATATTTACGGCTGAATTTCCACTCGTAGAAGTAGGAAAATAAACTCTTATAACTCCAGTATCTCGAAACTCTGCATACATTGTTCTTTTTCCTGAAGTTGTATATTGAGCCATAAAAAACTGCCTTGCTTGACCGTTAAAAGTTGTAACATCAGGCTTAACCCACGTTGATATTGTTCTTGCTCCAGTAACAAAGCTAGTAGGTAATGCAACCACATCTTTATATGTAGCATCAAAATGCAAAGCGTATTCAGAGCTTACTAAATTTCTTTGTGCGTATGTTCCTCGTCTATAAATCATATTATATTAATTCTCCTATTAAATTCCATTCATCAGTGTCGACTTTCAACAATGAAGCACCACAATTTAAACGACCTAACTCCAACAAACTGTCTACACTGTTAAGCGTTACTCCTCCAGCTCCAGCAATTGTCAAAGTTTCAAATTTCTTAGTAAAAAATATCTGAGTACCAATAGTAAAAGCCACACTCGAATTAAGAGGGACTGTTATAGTAATACTATTGTCATTCTCTATATTCTTATTTCTATCGGTAATTAATAGACTTCTACTTGTTCCAACCGTTAAAGTGGAAATTAAAGTTGTATTATCTAAAGCAGTATTTAAATCTGTTTGGTCTGACAAAGTACCAGTAATATCTCCCCAAGCGTCAGTAGTATTTATAACTAAATTTCCACTTCCTAAAACCGTACTTCCGTTTATACTCTTAATATTAGTACCACTTACCAAAGTATCTTGCTTTGTATCTATTTCTGTTTGTTGAGCAGTTGAAACTGGTTTGTTTAAGTCTGAAGTATTGTCTACATTATCAATTAATAACATTGTTTTTACATCCGAAACACTTAAGTCATCAATTTGCGAACCCCCTCCAGATTGTCTACCTACTAAAGTTTCGTTTCCTACACTTAAAGAGGTTGGAGAACCAGTCCCACTTTGCTGAACAAGTAAAGAATGTGCTGGAGTATAATCACTATTATTTACTTTTAAATTCAAAGCGTTTTGCAAATCTGTTTGATTTGATAAAGTTCCAGTTATAGAACCCCAAGCACTAGAGCCACCACCACCGCCAGAATTAAGCGTAATAATACCAGCGTCTGTTCTAGTTTGTAGAACGTCATCTGTAATATTTAGAAATAATTCTCCTACATAAATATCAGTAGCTAACCAACTTCCATCTGTGTGGTCGTTTGTAGTCGGTATGGTTGCAACTTCTGTTGTGACATCCGATACCTTAATTACCATTCTTTTAAACTCGTTCATAAATTGTA
>TARA_B110000208_G_C11800816_1_pt1 | contig 13599 bp, 10 predicted proteins | sample TARA_B110000208 | Tara Oceans TARA_B110000208 (sample SAMEA4397426) | marine metagenome | biome: Polar Biome; feature: [SRF] surface water layer (ENVO:00010504); material: water (ENVO:00002006), including particulate matter (ENVO:01000060) such as... | depth 5 m
GTCAAATTTATAAAGTGAGTAAATAGTGTATCTATAAGTAATGTATATATTTATTTCTTTGATTTCTTTGATTTCTTGGACTTAAATTTAATCGGTTTTTTATTAGGATCTATTAAAGGAGAATGTTCCTTATTGTATTTATGTAAATCTTTTTTCCATTCTTTTTGGAATTGGTCAATATCTTCAATCCATAAATCATTCGCCGTTTTAGCAAACAATATATCGTGAATAACCTGTTTAATTTCTAATTTTTCTTTTAAGATTTCTATTTCCTCAAAGGTTAATTTATATAAGCTCATATTCAATAGATAATCGTAATTCGGCTTAATATCTCCTATTTTTGGATAATTATCAGTTTCTAATTCACTTATAATATCATTCTTCTTCTTTTTATTAATTATACGCTCGTTATTAACAATTTCCGTGATAAATTTAACTTTATATTTAATAATATCTAAATCATTTTTTAATTTAGTAAGCATATAATTCCGCCGTTTCACATATATTTTTTTACGAACATTAAACCAATAGGCTATAATATCAGCAACATTTTCAAATTTAATTATATGCGCATGCTCGTCAAACATATACATATTTCTAATTGACAACGAACTTGTCAATTTAAGCCTATTTTCTAATTCAATTATACCATCTCTGCCAAATTTATTTTGCCATTTTGATATATTATTCGGGTTCATTTTGATTGTAATATTAACTTTATCCTCCGTTGAATTGTCCTCAAAACTACGGATAAAATTTTTACAGGTTTCTTTTCCGCGCTCCACGCTCATTTTGTCTAACGTTGATATATAATCCTCAGTCCATCCTCCAATGGGAAGTTCGGATACATGAATATTCTTCTTCTTATCCACCGAGTATGTTCCACGAGTTACATATGAAACTTGACTCGTCGGTTCAATTTTGCCAGTAAACCCCCTGTACCAAGGAGTTAGAGGGACAGTTTCATTGCCTAAAATAAGATTCTTAATGTAGTTACATATACTATTTGGATTATACATCGGAATTTTTGTCGAATATCCTGTCCCAATACCTTGAGACCCATTAATTAAAAGGGTCGGTATAATTGGGTAATAATAGGAGGGTTCGATTTTCTGCCCATCATCGTCCAAATAATCGCACAAGATATCATCATCCTCATTAAATAATAATCTCGTTAGTTTGGTGAGTTTTGTAAAAATATACCTTGATTGGGCCGCATCTTTACCACCCTGTAATCGTGAACCAAACTGACCCACTGGTTCCAATAAATTAATATTGTTTGAACCAACAAAATCTTGAGCCATATTTTTAATTGTATTTTCCAATGACACCTCTCCATGGTGATATGCTGAATGTTCACTGGTATAACCCGATAATTGGGCTACTTTAATTTCTTGATGTAATTTCCGTTTAAATGAGCAAAACAATACTTTTCGCATAGACGGTTTTAATCCGTCCATAATATTAGGAATAGAACGAATATTATCCGCATTTGAAAAATGAATTAATTCTTCATCAACAAACTGATTAAAATCCATGTGTTTGTTTTTAAAATCAGGTATGACATCCTTATTATAACTACCCAACCATATTTTCCGATCCATACTTCTGTCCGAATTAAACGCTAAATCTAAATTATTAACAGTTTCGGGGTCTTTCTTATAATTAATAATGTTTAAGTTTCTAAAATAATCTTTGGCTTCCTTGGTAGTAGATGTACCCAGACCTTTATAATATTTCACTCTCCATCCCTTTGTGTTGGTACTCGATTTCCATTCTTCATAATCCTGTATCGTGTAAAATATATTTTCTTTTTTTGATTTAAATGTTTTAACAATTGGCGTAATCATACTAGTTAAAAATCCCATTTCCAATAATTGAGGCCATAAACAATCGAAAATATTCATCACAAGACCTTTAATATGTGAACCATCGTGATCCTGATCCGTCATTAATAGAAGTTTACCATATCTCAGTGGCCAGACTCCTGTTTCTTCATATTGCTTTCTATAATCAGTATTGGATTGAAGTCCAATAATTGTTTTAATAGTGTTTAAAATTGAACAACTTAGAATTCGTTTACTGGATAAGCCCCTAATATTTTGAATTTTCCCCCTGAGAGGAAAAATGCCATATAAATCCCTTCCTACTTCTGATAACCCGGCAACTGCCATTGTTTTAGCAGAGTCTCCCTCCGTAAATATTAGCGTACATTCCTTGCTCCGCTTTGTTCCCGCCTTGTTCGCGTCCAGTAATTTAGGAACCTTAATTTTTTTGCTTTTTTTACCATCTGTTTTAGATAATAATTGATTATCCTTGTAAGCGGATTGTTCTACAATTTTCCGGATAATATCTGTTTTAGCTAAGTTTTTAATAAAGGCGTCCGTGATAATAAAGGGATGTGAAAATTTAGATTTGTTTGTTTTCAATGTTTCTTTCGTTTGAGAGTCAAATACTGGATTCGGTATTTTATAGGCGTTAACAAATATTTTCAATTGATTCTTGATTATCTGTGGTTTTACTTTAATCTTTTTCTTTTTTTGTAGATAATCGCACAATTTATGCTTAATTTGGTCCGCAATATAATCCACATGGGTTCCTCCGCGCGAGGTGTATATACCATTAACATATGAAACGTGTTGAAATATTTCGTCTTCACTGGCAGTCGCGGCGACTTGCCATCCTAATTGCTCTTCGTATGCGCGTTTTTGTTCCGCTTTAGGTCCAATATATAGATCTATATATTTTTCAAAATTTTTAGTTTCAATTAATTTATTATTAAAATACACTCTTGTGTCGGTATCAGTAACACCGCAAATGTCATAGACACGTTTTTTAATTAATAATTTTAAATCCTCACTAATACCTTGTACTCCAAACCGTTCGTAATCAGGTAACCAGGTAATTTTAGTATATGGCACTATATTATCTTTTTTCAGTTTAGTAATTTTCGGTTTACCGATGACGGTCATGTTATTGGAAAATACCTGCTTTAATTTCAGTTTTTTTATATGGTCAACTGTTTCTACAATAAATTGTTTACTGAAAATATTTGCTAATTTAGCACCATACCCATTCCTCCCACCCCATTCTCTGGTTTCATTATCATCAAAATTAGTGGAAGATAACAAAGTGCCAAAAATTAACTCAACTGGGTACATATCATATTTTTTAAGATGCTCTACATGAATACCGTCTCCATCGTTATAAAATGTTATACTATTATCATCATTGATATTAACTTTAATAGTCGTAACAGGTTTATAATTATGTGTTTTACCTTTCACGTCTTTAATTGTTTTCTCCATGCGTTTTTTATGATCATGAGCATTTACAATTAATTCATCAAAACATTTATACCAGCCTGGAGCATATTTAATTTCTTTTTCAATTATTTTAGAAGGATTATCGTCGGTTCTGTCTTGAAATATAAATGTTTTAATTATTTCTTCTTCACATGACCCCACATATGTATCAGGCTTTTCGTATATGTGTTTTTTATGTTCCATCTTTTTATAAATATCCTCTGCCGATTTAGTAGTTTTTTTTTTGATATTTAAAGTAACCCCCTTTAAAGATGTTGTTTTTGAAGTATCATTATTAATAGTTATTTTTGGGGATTTTTTTATTGTATGTTTAATATCTAAAGGCATTATATATGTAATATTTACAATCTTTAAATATTATTATCAAATTTATAAAATATAAGTGAATATGAATATTCTATAATTTAAATACTAACTGACATACGTATTAAACACGTGTGCTCTAAACGATGTAGTTATAAAGGCTAGATATTATTATAGTCTTTGGATTATAATAACCTAAAGACTAGATATTAATATAGTTTAACCATGCAGATTTTCGTTAAAACATTAACTGGTAAAACTATAACACTAGATGTGGAACCTTCTGATACTATAAGTAATATTAAACAGAAAATACAGGATAAAGAGGGTATTCCCCCTGACCAACAACGGTTAATTTTTGCGGGCAAGCAATTAGAAGACGACCGAACCTTAAGTGACTATAATATACAAAAGGAATCTACATTACATTTAGTTTTAAGATTACGATAATTATTTAATGTATATTATAATTATTTAATGTATAATTATAATATATTATTATTATAATATATTATAATAATGGCAACTATATCAAAAAATGTAAACAAACTAATTATGACAGAAATACCGAACAATCAAACAATAGTTATAATAGCATTATTTCTAATGATTATACTAGGAATATTTACATATAGTTTATATTACGGTTCAAATTTTGATATTAATGGTATGGAGCTCGGTTGCTACGATACCATTCGTAATATGTTAGGATTATTACCTGTAATAAATGAAATAGTCACATCATTAGAAGACACGATAACAAGTGGCCATAATCTTATAGAAAATAAACTTATAGAAGTTACTAAAGACATTAAGAAAATAAACAAGAAAAAAGAGGTATTTAATATAGATAATAATAATTATACATATGATGATGCTCGGCTATTATGTAAAGCATATGATTCAAAACTCGCTACATATGACCAGGTAGTAAAAGCATATAAAAAAGGAGGGAATTGGTGTAATTATGGTTGGTCGGAAAACGGTATGGCATTATATCCAACGCAAGAAAATTATTATCATGAATTACAAAAGGGTGATAAAAAATATAGAGATAGTTGCGGGAAACCCGGAATTAATGGGGGTAATTTTGATAATAAAGACTTAAAATTTGGTGTAAATTGTTTTGGATATAAACCTAAACCAGATAAATCAAAAATATCTTTTGGTGATAATAAATATTTAATACCTGAATTAAATAGACAGAGTGAAAAAGACATGCTCAAGATCAAACAATATAAATCGCTCATAACTAAGGGAGATATTCAATTAAGACCGTTCAGTGAAAATAAATGGTCTAATTATAGTTTTAAAAACTCGTCATATATGCTAACATCGAAGGATAATGTAGATGATATAGTAGTAGTGGAGGACAACATTAATGATACATATAAAGATCCGAGAAACATAGAAAATACCGACGATGTATTGTAAATATTAATTTACATATTTTTAATATGTTTAATATTAATGTTATCATATATTATAAGTATATTATGGCAAGAAAATCTTTCACGGAACAAATTCAACAGCAAAATCCATTTACACAAGGTCAAATAATGAGTGATAATATCAAAGCTATAATTGGTAATATTCTGCATACGCTTACTTTAATTTTTTCGTTATCATCAAAACTGAATTTATTAGGGGTTCCATGTAGTATATCTAAATCATTCACTAAATCTATATGTAAAATAAATGCGTTGGTCAGTAGTAATATAAATACTATTGAAAATCAGGCCCAAGGAGTAAAAAATACACTTCAGACTGGCGGTAGATTACACAACAACCAACTATATGGAGGAAATATAAATAACGATATGATGCGTGTTAAAAAAGATTTAGAATTATTATTAAAAAACACGTTAAGCACATTCAAAGAAATACTAAAATTGCGGAAAAATATCCATATTAAAAATATGCCATGTGAAGCTGCTAAATTTATAACAAATAAAATATGCTTATTATCAGAAACAATGTCTACAATAAAAGCAATATTCCCCACTGAAACAATTGATAAACTAAAGGGAATTATGTCCGGTAATATAACTCTATCTGAATTGGATATTTCAGAGGAAGCTGATAAATTAGAACAAATTATTAAAGATAATAATCAAAAAGGTGGTGAAATGTATAGGTGGGATAAAATTGTAAATCCAAATACAGGTAGATATGTTAATGTTACGGGTAAATTAGGTAAAAAAATATTAATTAAATATATGGAACAATTAGAAAAGTACTAATTTATAGCCAAATCTGGAATAGATTATTCATATTATAATATTATATTATACAATGAATAATAATCTAATAGCTACCTTACAACACCAAATAAATAGTTTACATAAACGAACGATTAAACTATCATTAAATGAATACGATAGTTTAATAGAGTTGGCAGTCAAAGCATATGAAATGAAAGCCGTGGTTTTTTTATATGATTCAATTAAATCCAATAATTTAATACCTACAAAAAAAACATATTATTTAATTAATAAACTTCATAGTAAAACTATACAAAATAATTCTAAAATATTAGTTCCTATAAAAAATACTAATAGTCTAAAACCAAGACGAAGAATACATAAAATAATGAAGGGTTATAATTATAGTAGTAATTATAATAAAGCTCTTTTACATAAACAAATTGCTATAGAGTATTTAAAATCAAATCCCAAAATCATTACCTTACCCAGGATAAAACTGGCAAAAAAAATCAGTAAAGACTGTAAAATATCATTTAATGATGCTCGATATATTATAACCCATTTAAAAAGGACTAAGTTTTTTATTAATAATAAACCCAATAATAACACAATAACAAGTTATATTTCTAATACGATGGGCGATAGCAAAATAACAAGTCATATATCTAATCAAAACTCCAATAAAACGTGTATTAAACCCGCGATTCGTAACATCTTGTCGGATACTAAACCAACTACTCTACGCAAAAAACATAAAAAATATGGCAAGCAAAAAACAATTTGTGATTATTTTAATAAGCCATTATGAAAATATACACATATATTAATGGACAATATATCCATAAATAATGTATTACCTGCTAGTATTGTAACTGCTGTACTAACAAAAACGCTTATATCTCCTATTACCAGAGTTAAAGTGTTACAACAAATACAGTCCTATCATTCTACTTATTATTATAATAATCCGATCAAAGCTATAAAATATATTTATAACAATGAGGGATTGCGTGGATTTTATAAAGGAAACTTAATGAATATTTCAAAATCTATACCTAATTATGCTTTAAAATTTCCCTTGAACGATTACTATCTTACACAGCGTATTAAAAATTCAAATTATAAAACTGTAAAGGATTTACCCTTTAGGGAGCTATTAATTGCGGGACTGCTTACCGGTGTACTACAAACTTCCTGTGGATATCCTTTAGATGTACTAAGAACGCGCGTAATTCAAGATAATAACATGAATACTAACAAAAACACTTTATTAAAGAGCACCTTTAAATTTATTAAACATGAAGGCGTGATAAGTATGTATAAAGGTATAGTTCCAGCAATGCTAACAACTCCAGTGTATATAGGCATTCAATTAGCGATGTATCAATATTTAAAAAATGGGGGGAGTTTTTTTTCAAATTCTTTAATTGCTGGGGGGTGCGCAGGTATAATTTCACAAAGTATAATGTACCCGGGTGATACAATTAAACATCATATGCAAATTAATGGAATGAATAATAAAACCAGATATAATGGAACAATTGATTGTATACTGAAAATATATAAACATTATGGAATCAGTGGCTTCTATAAAGGTATTTTATTAAATTCTATTAAAGCCGTCCCAGAAATAGCATTTAAATTTACTATATATGAATATTCCATGCGAATGTTTAACATTTAAATAACTTTAAATTTAATAAAATTTTTTAGTAAATTTAATTGATATAATATTTAATAAAATTTTTTATTAAATTTATAAAATCATTAAAACGTTACGTATGTTATACGTGATAAAGTATCCGCGATTATATCTGACAAAGCAAATTCACTCATTATAGGTATTCCCAATTCTTGTCCGTAACCCGATATCATAGGATGATACTGCGAAGAGTCATAAAGCATTATTTGATGTTTCCCGTTAATATCAACCACTAAAGCAATATATTTACGGTAATTGCCAAATGACAAATGTTTAACTTCTAAATTTTGGTCATTTAGTGTTATATAATATACATCATCTTGTATTCCATGGCTACTATTAGGAACATTTAATCCTAATTTATAACCCGTCATAGTTTCTATCAAGTTTCTATTCTTTAACATACTAATAAAGCTATCTTTCAGTTGATCTAAATCGCCGAGTGGGCCAGCTAATCTTTCTAGTTTACGTTTCATTACTAGTCCATTGCTTATTGATAAATTGGCGGCGGCTTCTGCTTTTTTTTTCTCTTTTTCGGCCGCGTCGGACTGCGCCTTAGCGTGTCTCGCCGCATTTATGGCGGTGGCTTCGTTTTTTAGAGCAGCGTCTGCTATATTTAGCGCAGTCTGCGCGATGTCCAGATCAGCCTTAGCCATTGATGCTAGCATATCTGCTCGTGCGTGTTCTTCTTGCTCATTATGATGTGCTACTTCTGCCTCATGTTTAGCCACAAATGCCTTGTTTTCTGCCGATTCTTCCTTCGCAAGCGCTTGTTGCGCGGTTAGCAGAGCGTCTTGTGCCAAGGCGTGCTGTTGCTGAGAATCGGCAACAGCTAATAAACGTGCGGAATTAGCTGACGCGGCTCTTGCTTCTGAGACAGCTGCTTTATTCTCGGCAGTTGTTGCTTTTTTATGCGCTTCCTCTGCGAGATTAAGTTGTAATGCGGCCTGATGTGCTGACTCTATAGCATCAAGGTGGTCGCTGGCTGATCTGGCCCTAGCTTCTTTGGCGCTAGCTTCAGCTAATTTTGTTTTATCATTTGAGACCTTAGCTGCTTCTAATGCTGCTTTTGTCGCCGCGTGAGCTTTTTCGGCATCTTCTTTGGCCTGGCGTATTTTATGTTTAGTAACAGCGACTTGGGCAAGAGCTCTGGCTTCTTTCGCTTCTGCTATTTTCTTCTGGTTCTGCGCACTTTCTTTGTCTTCAGTAGCATGTTGTGCTATTAAAAGAGCGACATTCGCATCGTGATGTGCCTTATATACTTCTTGTTTTTCTAATTTTTCACGCGCTATAGCTATTTTTGAGGCCGCTTCCGCTAAATTTTTAGCAGTTTCGTCCGTCGCAGATTTCAAATTTGCCGCGATGGCCTCTTTATGGGCGAGTTCCGCATCTTTATGCGCAGCCAAGGCCTCTTTATGATCTTTCGCTGCGAGATTCTGGGCATCTTTCGCCTTTTTTCTCTCTGACTTCACTCTTTTGTTTGCTCGCTTGGTTGCGCGTTCACTGGAGTGAAGTTTTTTTTGTACTTTAGTATCAGATACCTTTAGTGCGTCGTATTTTTCCTTAATCTCAACAAATTTCGTTTCCCATTCATTAATTATTATTTGTTTATTATGTAATTGCTTACTTATAATTAGCATATCGCTATTAAGGTCATTATATAAAGTGGTGATATCTCGACAGTCTTGGTGAATATTTTTAAATTTATTTTGACATTCATAACCAGACGCCACGATACCCTTCGTGGTATCAATACAGTGCCGATTATTAGCTAAGGTTACTGGCGATACGGCGTCAGATGGTTTTAGTTTTGGCGGCGCGCGCATATTGGAGCCACCAATTGGATTTATAAATTGAATATACTTTCTTAATAGATTCATACCGCCTGGCGAATCAATCGAATACGCTTTATTATTATATGGATCTGTTATTGTTTTATACATGTATACAATAAATAAAGAAATAAATAAATTTTTTATTTTTTTCTTTTCTTTTCTTTTCTTTTTCCTTTTTCTTTCTTTCTTTATTTAACGCTATAATTATATAATTAAACATCGCTATTGTATTATTTTAGCATATTGGTAACGTTGTGTTTATAGATAAATGTTTTAACTAACGGCTCATTGATATACATAAATGAATTATGTTTAATTATTTCATGAAAAGTAGGATAATTTTGTTTTAAAATTTTTACTTGTATCATAACCGTCGATAAGTTTATAATTTCATAATTTTCAATACTATTTTCAATAATATAAAAAGGTTCATCGGCATTTTCAATATTAAGAGCTTTTTGTAATGAATAGTTGCTTGTAAATAGAGGTAGATTTGTATCGGAAGTTGAATTATTAGAAACTATACTACTATTAGAACAAGATATATATATATCAGAATCATCCATATATTTAATTTGTTTCAGTAATTTATTATCATTCCATATTGAATTGTCTCTAATAAAGGTTATATAGTCTCCTTTGCTAAATTTTAGTACTTCGGTCATTATTTGAGAAAAATTAGATAGTATATTTATATTTAAATTGTTAACATTAACATTTACATGTTTAATATAAATATTTTCTTTGCCCGAAAGTGTTTTTAAAAACTGCTCTAAGTGTTTATTATTATTATAACTAATTGTAACAATATCAATATCAAACATGAGTTTATTATTTAATACAGAACGTATAGTATTAACCGTGTCATTAAATGTATTGTAGCAAGTTATTACAATTGTAATTTTAGTAGCCATTTAACGATAACTATAGTTTTATATTTATATAAATATAGAACATGATTTTTCAGTTATATTTAGATATGTTTTAATATATTCACCTAAAATATAGCCCGTATAACAATTTAAAGGGAAATACAATGAAATATATATAACAATGTTTAAATATTTATTAGTGAGTTTTTTTTGTGCGTGTGCTGCTTTTTCAGGGAATCGTCTTCAATTAGATAATACCCGTATTATTCCAAATAATTGGGTAATTGACAATCACAATAATATGGATAATACTATTAAATTTACTATATTATTACCTCAAAATCAAGTAGGAATAAATAAATTACTGGATAAGTCTAAACAAATATCAGATATTCATTCAAGGGATTATGGGCGCTATTTGTCAAAAAAAAATATTGATAACCAAATTAGCACCACGAGTCTTCACCGAGACCCAGTTATTAATTGGCTAGACGACGAAAGTAATGGAAAGTTATACTGTCATAACTATTCAGATAATATTAAATGTGTAGGGGAGATTTTAAATATTGAACAAATTTTTAAAACAACTATACAGGTATATAAAAATATTAATTATAATTTAACAATTAAATCTGGTCGGGCGACGGGAATATCGATACCCGAACATTTATCCAATAGTATAGATTATGTACTGGGTTTAATAGATTTTCCACAAATGAAGACACATGTTAAATCAAAACAGACAACCAATGGTAATATTGTCCCTTATAGTATAAAAAAATTATATAATATTACAGACCGTAATTTCAGTCACGTTTCTTCGCAAGCCGTCGTGGAATTTATGAATGACGAATGCTTTAATATTAATGATTTAACAAATTTTACACACGATAATAATTTAAGAAATATAACATTTGATTCAAGTCATTTAATTGGAAAATGTGATATAACATCAGAGTATCCCGACACCGAAGCAACATTAGATATACAGTATCAAGTGGGTATAAACGACCAATCGTATCAACAATATGTAACAATGGAATATTGGATGTATGATATGGCGAATAGTTTGTATAATATGAAAACACCCCCGTTTGTTAATTCTATGTCTTGGGGGTGGGCTGAATGGGACCAATGTGGGGATGCCACCCAGTGTGAAATTGGCGGAGATTCGGAAGTATATACCAAACGAACAAATAATGAGTTTATGAAACTAACTTTACGAGGAGTTACACTTGTATCATCATCTGGTGACGCTGGGGCTGCGGGCAGAACCGATGAACAATGTACCGATCCCGACCATTTACTAAATCCAGCATTCCCAGCAAGTAGTCCATGGGTATTATCTGTGGGCGGAACAATTATAACAAATGAAGTAATTTTAGATAATAGTACTAAAAATATACCAGATATATGCGTTAATAATAGTTGTATTATTGGTGGCGATGAATTAAATTGTAATTTTGATCGTTGTGGATGGACCTCTGGTGGCGGCTTCAGTGATTATTTTAATAGACCCTGGTGGCAGGTGAACGCATCTAATAGTTATCTTAATAGCAGTGTAAAATTTCCACCGAAACAAATATTTAATCGTTTAGGACGAGTATACCCCGATATTTCAGCGGTATCGCATAATTTTTTAATTAGAATGGATGGCGAATATTCCGATGTGGATGGAACATCGGCATCGGCGCCATCCATATCTGGTATGATTGGTATCTTAAATAATTTAAGGGTTTCACAGGGAAAGTCAGTATTAGGATTAGTTGGGCCATTATTATATGAAATGGAACAAAATTGCCCGACATGCTTTAAAGATATAGTCGTAGGAAGTAATAATTCTACAGAATCAGGTGAATGTAAATATGGCTATCAGGCAACTAAAGGTTTTGACGCTGTATATGGAGTAGGTGTTCCTAATTTCGAGGAAATCTATAATTTTGTAAAAAATTTAAAATATTAATTCAAAAATAAAAGTAATTATTTTAGTTAAAATATATTTATTATAATTATAATAAATATCGTCATCGCAAAAACCAGCACAAGCATAACCAAATATTTTCTTACTATTTTTCTAAATGTATTATTTTAATATTATTACTTTCCCAATCATAACCATAATATTCTTTTTGTATAATAAAAACTGTATATGAATATCATTGAGGTATTCATATATTTTTGTATAACTGTACCGTTATAAAGTAAATTGCTTTCATCTTCTTTCTTGTAAATTAGAGTATTATTCATAATAACAGTTCTAATACTTTACCAATACCCTTTGTCCTGCCTTCTCTAAATACTATATTCTGACCCTTTTCAATATATTCTGGTTTATACAGAAAATGAAATTCAACGATCGCATTATCGCCTACCCTTACCAGCTCTTTATTCATTTTATATATTTTAGCATTTTGTTTTATTATACCACAGTGAATTGTTGGTTCATAATTTACTTTAATTGTAGTTGGATGATGTAGTATAGTAATTTTTGCGGTAAATCTCCAAATACAGGATGGATTTTTAATTAAAATATGACCTTTTCTAATACTATTAAAATTTAATATATCTCGTTTGTGAATAGGTTTAATATTAAAACAGCCACCTTGTCCAGAACACAGGGAATCCAGTTGATTATGAAAATTATCATGTATAGATTTTATGACTACTTCTTTATATATACCCCTAAAGGGTCCTATAAAATATTTATCTCCTTTTTTAAATTCACCGTCTTTAGTAATACCCGTAACAATTATACCAATACCTGGTAATCTAAAACGAGAATCAATAATAAATTTACAATTTGGGTCATGTATATCCCCTATATTTTTTGTAGTTTTTAATTTATATATAAATTTTCGTAAATTGCCCATATTTTCTCCAGTAACATTAGACGTAATGAAAATCGGTATTGTTGTATAATTATTAAACGATTCTATTACATTATCTATATTGGAATTATCCACTATTATTGTTTCTTTTTTCCCAGCAAAATTTGATTTAAAAATAACCTTTAATCGGTTTAATATCCGATTTAATTTTTGCTCTTGGGCGATATCTTTCTTTGTAATGACGATATAAATAGGAATTTTCAATGCCAATGCCACTGAAATGTGCTCCTTAGTCATACCTATTATGCCCCTGTCCGCTCCAATGGTTAACATGGCATAATTTATAAAATATCCATTTAATCCCGAAATAGTGGTTCTTAAATATTTTTCATGACCCGCTAAATCTACAAAATTAAAAATTTTATTATCTATTTTTACAAAATTTTGAGTTACACAAGAGGTCCTTCCTGAATTTTTTTCATGTGGATGTTTCAATATATTCGCCCGCGATAAACCTTTGCCGTCG
>TARA_B110000208_G_scaffold175504_1_pt1 | contig 13517 bp, 2 predicted proteins | sample TARA_B110000208 | Tara Oceans TARA_B110000208 (sample SAMEA4397426) | marine metagenome | biome: Polar Biome; feature: [SRF] surface water layer (ENVO:00010504); material: water (ENVO:00002006), including particulate matter (ENVO:01000060) such as... | depth 5 m
GCACCTCTCGATGATCAATAGTGCACTTTCCAGTCATATCTACAATTTATGATCCCTCAAACCCGCGCCCTCCAAGTAGTCCGAGAGTGCCGAGGTCGAACGTTCCGCGCCTCACCGCGCTCTGCAGCGACGTTCCAACACGCCGCACTCCAAACCGCGCAGTACGACGATCTGCTCGACGCCGCGGTGCGGGGGAACGTCGCCGATGTGCGGCCAACGCGCACGCAGCCCTCTGCCACAGTGCACTCACGCTTCTTCACGGCATCGCGCGGAGGATCTCTCGGAGAGAATTTCTGGAGAACCGTGTCTACGCCCTCATGAGAGAATTTCTGAAGAACAGCCCACACCAACGTAGGCGCGAGTTGGAGAGAATTTCTGAAGAACCGTAAGACAACTTCCAGTGTCACCGCAGTGTCGCCGCAGATGGAGGGTCAGCAGTTTTCTTCTGGTTGTTTCTTCGTTGTGCACAAAGATACAGAATACGACTTTCGTATTCTGTATTTATGTTCGTATTGTGTATCTCGCTAATTAGCTAATATTGACAAACATACACATACACACACACTAACTCCAAATCTACTTCCGCACGACGCAGCGGCGTCCCTTAGCAACTTCTCCAGCGCGGGTTCCGCGAGTGCCGTGGGAGATCATTACAAGTGGAATCGACCGTACTCTCGCGTCGCATTTATACTCCCTTCCCTCTACTTCTTTAGTACTCCGCGTTGCCGCAGAAGAATCCCATGAAGTCCCACCACTGGTTGAGACACTTCGTTCCGCCGCAGTACGCGTTGCCACGAAGTGTCTCGCACTTTGCATCCGTTTTTGCGGGAGCCATCACTTCGAGCAGATGATTGCATACCTGCTGCTCATCCGGCTGCATCGTGGTCGTCTTCGTCCACCATCCAGTCGGCTGATGCTCCAAATCGTTGACGAACTTCCCACACACGTGCTTCTTGTCCTCTGAACTCGCGCTCTTCCACTCATCCTTCCAAATTCCCGCCATAAACGTGAGCATCGCGCTGTTGAATTTGTTGGTAATCGTGGTGGTAGCCGTTGTAGTCGTTGTAGTCGCATGCTCTTTAACGGTGGACGTAGAAGTCGTTGTCTTCGGGGAGCCCTTTAGAAGAACGTGTGGGTGCAACGCTACGAACATCATCATCTCTTGTTCGACGTCTACGGCTAATGATGTTTCAAACACATCTTTGAGAAAGATGTGTTTTACGGCGAAACATTCTGCGAGTCGACTCGCAACAGTATTATCCACTGCCCACAACTGCTTCTCGAACTTGAAACCAAGTTTCTGCGCCTTGAGCATCTCGCAATACGTGGGCAACAGCTGCTTGAATTCTGTCTGTAAAAGCTTCTTCCCTTGTTTCTTGATGTATGCCTCCAGACTGGACGCCATCGACGGTCCTTTGGTCCACCGGAGCGCCGTTTTTTGTTTCTTGCGCGCCAATGTGCTGTCGAGGAAGAGAACGTCAAAGAACGAAAAGAACTCCTTACTCTGGCCCGCCTCGCCCTTGAGCAACACCTTCGGGATGAACGCTTCATACGCACTCGCGCGTCCTCGTTCGACCGTTTTCATCTTCCATTCACCCACTGCTTTCATCAAATCTTGATTACGCTGAGCACTGCTGCAATCAAAGTCCACCTTGCAACGTAAGGAATTCAATGCCTCGACTTCTACTTGTACGCCAGAGGGGTGAAGTTTATCAAGATGACGAAGAATCCCATTCGAAGGCTTGTAGTCCGTCTCTTTCTTGTAATCCTTGCTGATACGAACGATGATGTCCGTAACGAACTTCATCTCGCTCTTTTTCGGGGAACGTTTGCTGAGTCCGCCGAGCAGCGCTTGTGCGAGGACCTGAGCAACCAAACCAAAAGAAGAAGACGTTTGGCACAAGTCAGTAATGATGAAACTGATGGGGAGGGGGAGGGGGACTTAACAAAACTTACGCAGTTTTGGGGAGCTGTCTGTCCGCGCAGCGCAAACTTCCCGAGATCCACGGCAACGGCGAAATTTCCGTCGGCATACTTCACCGCCATCTCCGCCTTGCGTCGCGTAAAAAGTTTCTCCACGAACTTCAACCTCTTTTTTGTAATTTGTCCACCCGTGGCACTGTACTTCTCGAGTGCGCTGAACTCCACCGACTTTGATTCTTTCGTTGCTGCTGTGATCGCCAACTCGTCCAGCACCCACGGATACGTGGAGCCCTGGAAGTTCGCGATAGCATCACTCACTGTGCTCGCAAAAGTCGTGATACCAACCTTGAGAAGAACGTCATCTTGCCACATATCCAGCACCTTCTTTTGAAGAACGTCATCTTGCCACATGCTCTGTACGAACTCCGATTCTACCAAGAATCTCGTGATGTTCTTCGCCCACCCATCCTTGCCCGCCTTGCCAACAAGATAAGACGGGATGAAGTCGTCGTACGCCAAACGTCGTCCCGAGTGCGCCTTGCACTCTCTCTTTCGATCCAAGAGATACTCTTCCGAGGCTGCGATCAGGTTCTTTGTCTCAGACTCAGCGAAATCGACCTTCAAGCGTAGTAATTGTACGAGCTTCAAGACCACTTTGCTCGTGATGACGGGCATGCCATGCGTCGTATACATCTTGTCGTCGAGCGTGAGCAACAGATCGTGCACGGATGGACTGCGCGCTTTCGGGTAGCGCTGCGTCACTTTATCAATGAGCGTCCGAATGTACTCACTCTCCTCTGTGCTCGGTTTCTTCTTTCGAACGCAGCAGTTTCCTTCGTCGAGACCAACACGAAGCACGCTCGCGAGCTTGTCGGCGCTGATGTCCTTTTGCCCACGCACATTAATGCTAGCGAGGTCGGCGATGGTATCAAAATCCCCCTTTGCGTAGCGCAAGGGAAATGTGTTCAGTGTGGCGCTGTCTCCATGCAAACGCGAGAGAAGCTTCTTCACGAAAGCGTCAGTCCGAGATCCACCGTATGCTTTGAGAGAAGAGTAGTCCACTTGCTTTGGACTTTCCGCTATCGCAGTGAATGTGAACGCGTCGAGGACCCACAAATGCGCCGTGTTCTTCTCCGCAATCTCTGCGTTGACTGCTTTGGCAAAATCAGCTGCATTGCGGACTTTCAACAAAAATTTCGTCTGCCACCAGCCCTTGTGAACAAAGACAGCTTTGTTTGCGTACTTCTTGGCGCAGTATGGAGAGTCCACAATCTTCGAGACCCACTTGTTCGCAGTCTCGTTGAGCAACGCGTTTGGATGCTTCGCAATGAGTTCATGTGGGATAAAAAGATCATACGCCAGTCGCCGCCCCGGCGATTTGTCGCTACTGAGGTACTCATTCACCGCTGTGGCAAGATTGTCTCCCACCGTGTCGACGAAATCAACCTTGAAGCGAAGTTCGTTCACAAGACTTTCAAGTTTCTTATCCGACGCTTTGAGGGACCCCTTTGAAAAGACCTGGTTGTCCAACTCAAGCAACAGCGAGTGGCACGCGTCTTTTCCTGGTCCGCGCGCTGGATTTGAAACGCGCTTGACTATCTCGCCGAGCATGTGCTTGGCGTATTTCTCTTCCGCAGTTCCAAACTTACCGCTTCCACGTTTCTTGAGACCAGCGTTCAAAGCATTTGCAATAGCAGCGACGGATGCGGGCTCAAACCCCTTGGTCTTGTGCAGTGTGCACGACGGACCTTGATTGACGCACGCAATGTCCGCCACCACATCAAAGTCGCAGCTTTCGCCCGCCCGCACGTAATGCATCACATCTCTGTTGCGCCACTCCGTTTTCATCTCATCCAAAAGCTGCCCCATGAAGATCTGGCATTTGGTGTCGCCACGGCTGGCTGCACCGTATTTCTTTAGAGTACCATGCTCGATAGTTTTCGGGACCTTGGACGTGGCAGTGATGGCAAGGTGATCAAGTGCCCATGGCCATTCTTTTCCTTGCACCTCCAACTGCGTGTTCACTGTTGTTCCCATCAGCTTCGCGTCCCCCCTCTGCTCGTCGATAAGGGTGTTCGTGATGAAGAACTCCATCGCGTGCGCACGAGCGCTGCCCTTGGGCAAGGCTGCTATCTTTGGAACATTTCTGTACTCTGGTCGGTTAGCTTTGTCAGAAAGCTTCGCGAGCCAACCAGTGGTGCTGGACACGATGAGCAATTTCACGACCGGTTCGATCCATTTCTGCGTATCCTTCTTCTTGAGCGATGCAAAAAGTCGAGTGCGTACGAAACCTGAATCTTTACTCCAACCCAAATAAATTTGGCGGCGACGCTCCTCGCAGCTTGAATCAACGAGCATTTCGTTCGTCGCAGCAATGAACTTTTCTGCTGCAGTTCCGGTGGTGAAATGCGACTTCAACCGCAAATCGTTCGAAAGTTTCGTCACGTCGGATGCGTACTTCTTGTCTTCCACGCACGGTCTTTTATTGCTAGGGCAGAGGATGCGATCCATCACAGGCAATAGTAAATCGTCGTCACTGGACAACTTACCAGAGTGACGCTTTAAGATGCTATCCAACATCGTGACAGTCAGATTCTTGTCCTTTGATTCAGCGAGAACGATACCATCGGTACGTTCGGAACCAGGGTAAGGACGCGGCTGGTTTGCGTTGGCGAGCGCGCGTTCGAGCTTTCGAGCAGGCACCTCGAGCGGTGTGCGGCGCGTCGCGATACCAGCGAGCTCGAAGAAAACATCCAACTCCACACTCTTGTCCGAAAACCGTTTGTGGCGTATTACCGATTTCTCGCTCATGTGGGTATTGATCAGAACTTTCTCCTTGAATTGCTTCCGTGGTGTTGTGCGTTCTCCTTTGATGTACGCAAGGAGATCGCTATGTTTAAAGAACGTCGGGTTAATGGCAAACGCAGTGAGTACGAATGCGTCGAGAAGCCAGCTCTCTTGGCTATGCTTCTCTTTCTTCTTATCAATCTCGTTGAACACCTCATCCCCAAACTGTTTGTAGTGAGCACGCCCACCCGAAAGCAGCAGCTTCTTGAAAAGCATCCCGGACGGGACGCGACGCGTCTCTGCATTCATCTTGTAGGTCGGCCAGAGCGCTTTGCCGATCAGGTCGAACTCCGTCGGAGCTGTTACAACTTCGTCTGTGGCGGGTGCTGATTGCGTGTATTTGGTCTTCCCCTTCGTCGCATCAACGCATGTTTTGATCGCCGTCGCGATCCAATCTCGATCTTTCGTCGGTAAACTGTAAAGATTGGGAATAACTTTCTCAGTGTAAAAGCGTTGACGCACGTTGGAGGTGCCGCGATGTTTGGCGGCGAGCAGCTCCGTGAGTGCTTCATCGATGTTACTCCGGTTTTTTTCATCTTTCCGCTTCACGCTATTGCGCTTCACGTCAAAATCGGAGAGCAGCCGCGCTTTGCCAAGATACGTCACTATCTTTGGGTATGCTTTGGCGAGATGCGTATACGAGAGTTTCGACTTCGCGAGCAGAGTCTCTGTGTGAAGAATAAGCGCCGAGATTGACTTCCGTGGTTTGTCGTTCTTCGTGCGCGATACAACTTTCTTGAGACCAGAAGCAATCAAACTGTCATGCAACATCACATTGCGTGCCGTCTCGTTGCCATTGAAGCCGCCACTCTTACGCCACTTCGAGTCGAGAGCGGCGGTGTTATCACCAAGTGGGGCTTCTTTGCGTGTGTTCTCCAAAACACGGGCTTTCAACACTCTGGACAACTTGTTACTCAGTACCGTCGGGGTCATTGGCTTCCAGCCCTTGAGTTGAACGTTGCTCAATTCAGCGAAGAGACCAAAATCATCATACGCGATGTGAATCAACGGGCGTTGGGCAGTACGCTCCTCTACAGTGGCACCAGAGGCATTGCGGAAGCGACCGGCACGACCGCGTTCCTCTACAGTGCACTCGAACAAGAATTGCTGCTGCGTGTACGCTTTAGCATCCGACCCCGCATCCTCGGAACCTCGCCGGTCGGCGTATTCCACCAGGGCCGTGGCATCGAGCTTGGTTGGATCTTTCGACAACGCCTGGAGGATGAGGCCGTCCAAGACCCACGAGGGCCGATGCATCGACGTCAGTTGGCTGTTGAGCCAATCAAAAGCGGCGGACTGTTGCTCCGACGTCCCATCAAAAGTAAAAGGAGCAAGAAGAGTAGATTGGGCGTACCAGTCCGCTCTCTTTGGCCACATCCGCATCGCATCTCCTTTCTTCTCGCGTGTCTTTTTTGTATTCAACACTTTCTTCAATGTCGATTTCATGGTAGTGATGGAAACCTCAGTAGGCTTCGTCATGAGATGATCGCGAATGAAGAGCGTGTGCACGACCGCATCCGCGTTCTTGCGCTTTGTGAAGAGCTTGACAATTTCCTTGATGGCTTCGTCTTGTCGCTCGGCCTTTTCCCAGTAATGCGCTTCTAGACGTAGCGGTGCGATTGCCTCTTGCAAATCACTGCAGCGCTCATTGCAATTCGGGCGCTTCTTGCACGGTGCGCAAAACCGATCCCAATGCGACTGGCTTGAGATCACATCCGCTGCGCTCACGACCCGTGCAAGCTCGTTTCGAAAGGTATCTGCGTTGCCATTCACGCGCTTCCTTTTCAAATCGCGAGCTTCCATCATTGCTTTGAGGCTGCCTTTGAAGAACTTTAACTCCGCTTGCATGTATCGCTTGGTGACCCCCAGCTCGTGGTTTTTCTTGCTAAGTGGTTCGAGAACATCAGCGAAACGACGCGTTATTTCCTCGACGGTCAAGTCAACACGCTCCGCGGTGGTGATATGGAGCAATTCGACAATAAGATCGTAATCTTTCGCGGACCACATTTGCACCAAAACATAGAGCTGATCTGGAGTGTAGCTCTTCGCGTTACTGTACTTCGGTTGAATGAGCTTGATGAGCATTTCGTTCTGATGCGTACAGCTCACAATTCGTGACGTTGCGCCCCGATCATCGTACTTGCATGAACCTTGGCGGCCTCTTCCCGCATCGAGGTAGTGTTTGAAATGCGCATGATGCACAAGCGCTTCCTTTCGGCGGAAGAGCATAAGTACGAGCCCATCTAAATACCAGTGCTTCTTCTGCTGCGCCATGGCTTTGTTCAGCCAAGCAGCCGTGGTAGTTGCGACACGTACATCACAGCCATTGTCGAACACAAACGCACGAGAGGCCTTGGCGAGCTCCCACCAAGTGGAGGGTTCATTTGTCTTTGAAGACGACCAATGTGCAGCTTGCGCGCACTCAAACGAACTCTTGAGGCAGTTTGTGATGCGCTCGCTTGTCATCGCGTTCGGTGCGCGAGTGAGCTTCGTTGGGATGTAGTTCATGTAAAAGTCGTGTTCGTGATTCAGTGCATTCCAGTACAAGCGTGGCAAGAGATGCAACGCATATTCCGTGCGATCTTCCTCCATTTCCCCTTGCTTAGCAAGCATAGCGAAGAGGCCATAGAGGTACTCGAACGGATATTTGCGAAGGGAAAGCGGCACATCGATGGCTTCAATCGCGTCGAGGCTATTAGGGATGTCGACGACACCCGCCGCGGCCAACGCGATTGCTTCGGCGTATTTGTTGTCTTTCCTCTTCTTCTCACAACCCAGCTTTGCCTCACGCCCCACTTTACCTTGAAGCGACACGGAAAAAGTCTTGCATTCTGATGCGTCGCGCAGATTAGGAAGCCCCCAGATCGGGTGTGATAGGTCCGCCATCTGCTCGAGTTGGGCAATCGCATCGACGCGATCCGCGCACACGCGTCGGGTAGAAGACGCACCATCAGCGGTGATTGTTTTCCCCTCGAGGGCAAAGCGTACCGCGTCCGCGTCTTTGTATTGTTTGTCCGCCTCTTTGCAATCGTCATCTTCCATGTTGTTCTTGAAATATTTGACAAGGGGAATGTTCTTTGCTGCGCTTGGAAAGGGCAAGGTCGGAACAGTTGTCTTCCACGCGCCATACTCGTCGGCGAGCGAAGGAAAGAACTCCGCCATGAGCCACAGTCGCAGCGTAGCATCTATTTTCGTGTTCTTCGTCTTGTCATCCGTCTCACGTTTAACCTTGGCGCCGCATCGAACGAGTTCTTGCAACGATTTTGCGTGGTTGCATCCGCGGATCTCGAAAAGAAGAGGAAGAAGTGGCACGACCAAATTGGACCAGTCCGACGAACTTGCTTTCCTGGCAATGATATCTCCCGCACTGGCAGTGCGCTGCTGCGCGGAACGAAGGCGAAGAAAGAGTAATGCCATGATCGAGTCGTGATTCTTGCGCGGACCCTTAACTTTCGCGTCCAACTTTCGGAAGGGTTTGGCCCACGCCTTCACAAGGCTCAGATTACCGACCAACGTCTTGGCCAGCGTCGTTTCTTGAAAGTCTGAGTTCTTGAAGTTGACACCAAAGGAGTCGCTGTCGAGGAAACGAGCAATGTCAGAGGTGTATGAATGTATAAACGCTTCTTGACTGGGGAACTCGTCTTTTGCGCCAAATAAACGTCCCAAGGCGGACTTCGCTTCCGCGCGGTTGAGCTCCATCATCCATCGTTCAAAGAGATGCTCTTCGTCCACAGGGCGAACGGCAATTTCGCCTTTAGTTTTGTCGACGTCCTTCCACTCCTCTCTATTGTATTGGGTAACGCCCGCTAGAAACTTCGCCTTGACCATTAGCTCTTTCAAGCGATGCTCGCACGTCACGGCAATTCCTTTCTCGATATCCTCCTTGACCTCCAATTCCTCGTGACCTTCCATGATTCGAGACCCAGAGTAAAGATGGTACAGCGCGAGACGGACCTCGTTCGTTTGCGTGCACGATGTGCTGCATTTCTTGTCCTCGATCATTTTCGCCACAATGTTCTTCGCGTCGTTGCGGTCGCACAGCATGATGCTTAGCGATTTCTCGCAGTTCTCACCGTCGTGTTCTTTGTCTTGGATCACGAGTGCATGCACCGCGAGTTTGTGCGCAAAATCGTACGGAGCGTAGAGCGGCGCTGAGCCGTTGTTTTGCCAGACGGGCGCCATGTTGAGGGAGAAGAAAACATGCTCCTCTGGCTTGGCGGCCGCATCTTCAGCTTTACGACCCACATTCAAGCCCGTTCCTTCACCACTCCCACCGATCAACTGCGGGAACATTCCTTCCCAGAAACCTTTTTGCAGCGATTTGTCGAGAGAGAAAACGTCTTGCGCCATGATTGCACCACCCCAATTTGGGGACGAAGCTTTCGCATCATCGACGAGCTCATCACCACGCAAACCCATTAACGCACTAAGTTTGATTGTTGTGTGCGCCTTGCGGCGGAATATCTGATCATGCGGCGGGATGATCTGCCGTGGCGAATACGGCTCTCGTCGAAGACGTCTCTGAATGGTGATTTCAACATCTTCCTTTTGTGAAATGGTAGTTGTGGTAAATACTTCTTGTCGGACTTCTTGTTCGATTTCGACTTCCACCTCCACCTCCACCTCCACCTCCACCTCCACCTCAACTTCCGCCTCCGACTCCACCTCTTGCATTACTTTCTGTCGATTTCCAAGGTTTGATGATTGCTGCACATTGTCCGGCAGCGGCATGCAGTCCAAACTTGCATCTTCGCAGTCCAGTTCCTTGATGATCGTATCAAACTCTTCCGAAAGCTGTTCCAACCATGTGTCACTGACATTCGCTTGCTTGCATTTTTTCTTAAGGAAAGATTTCTTGCTAACACATTTGCGTTGCTCGCAACGCTCGTTGCACGCCTTCTTGGTTTTGTACGTGCCTTGATCGCAATGATTGTTACATGCCTTGTTCTTTTCTTCGCATTGCCCCGTGATGATGTACACAATGTTCTTGGCCTTCCATATCCTCGCTTTATCGACTTTCGCTTGCTGGATGGATACTTCTGTGGATGGACTTGCATATGCTTGCCACGGTTCCAATACTGTTCTCTTAACAAACAATTCGCGCACAATGTCGAAGACCTCTGAGCTGTCTTTGACGTCGCTGCTCCAGAGCAAGTCCATCATTGGCGCAATAATTGCCATCTTGAGTCGCATATCAACCGCGCGGTAGTTATGAGACGCTTCTCCCAAGGATTCAAGTAACGCGGCGTATTGAATGACGTGCTCCGGCATCATTTCCTTTTCTCCGGTCTCCGGGTCAGTGTCGAATTCCATGCCGAGCTCATCGGTGAGCTTCGCAAGCATCACTTCTCGATCCATAGTGCGCACAACGAATTCGATGCGTTGCCCTGAACCAAGCTGACGGAGGCGCATTGCGCCTTGCATTAGTTCAAAGAGACGCAAGTGTTTGCCTACGATCATCGTGGCGCGAGCTTGAGTTTTCGATACGGGGATATCAGAGCCCGTGGTGTGACCGACGTCCCAAAAAGCAACGAGGCGAGCACGTGCTGCATCACCCTTCTCCTTCTTGTATGGCTTTTCAACTCCACGCAGATCGATTTCCATCAAATCATCTCCAGCGTAGTACACAGCGGCTTTGATGTTGCCATTCCGCCCGTCATGTTTCGCTGCTTCAGCGGCGTGTCTTAGCATAGTTTTCGCGATATTCTTGCCTTGCAACTTCTCGAGGTACCCTGTGGTATCGAGGATAGAACCCGCACCGAGCAGAGAGAGCTTCGCAATTGCGTCAGCCACGAGCGATGCATCCGCCGTGATATTCACTGCGCGGACAACAGCGTACTTGCCGTTTGGTGCATTGTCAATGCGCGGGTAGGCTTGCAGAATTCGCTTCGCAACCACATACGTTGTATCCGACACGGCGTCTTTGAACTGAAACTGGTTGCGCGGGTACGTGTGCCGATTGAAGAGCGTACCACTCATGCCTTGTAGTCGTTGAAACTCGCGCTTACCTTGCTTGACATCCGCCTTGGCGATGAGCGGGAAGAAGTGCGTCGTCGACTGGATTTCCTCAGCGTAAACACGAATCTTCGGGAAGTAGTATTGTTGGATAAACGGAAGCTGGCGATATGGCTCCGCGTTTACCCATTCAAAAACCGTCCCGCCGGTCTTGTATTCATTGAGGACTGCCAATCCGTCATCTTCCTCTTCAAGTACATCGATGAAGCCATGGTAACGCACTTTGAGTTTCTGCCACTCTTTATTCTGTTTCTTGAAGTTATGGCCGTGGAAGTTGCCTTTCTCTGTGTTTATAAGTCTCGTCCAATCTTCTAGGTCGTTGTCGAGAAGCAATGCAGAGACATTGTTTTGCATGAAAGCAAATGCGGAGTAATACAATCGCTCGAGAGAAGTCCCGAACAAACTATCGTACTGCGGTTTGCCATTGTCCGCTGGGATTGCAGCGCAACCCTCGAGCGAGGGCCATTTATTCGTTCGCCAACCGGTGCTCTTGTGCATCACAATGAAATCAAACTCGCAGTCTGTTTTCCGATTGATCGCGTAATGCTTTCCGAGCTGTCGCTGAACGGTAGTTGCGAATATGGCGCGCAAAGATTCCTTCTGAACCGCCACAAAGTTGCGCATCTTCTTCGTGTCTCTCGCGTATTCTGCGTATTGCATGGCTCGATGCTTATCTTTGCCTGCCTTTGTGTGGTAAGACTCCAACGAATGTTTGTGGTGCGCCAGAAGATCGTCGCCCTTCTGAGGAAGCCGAAACCACGCAAAGTCCGGTTTATCGGTCACAGAAGGCTTCGAAAGGAGATAGTCGCGAAGCTCGTCATAGTGCTTCGTTCCCTTCAATATGTCTTTCATCCACATCCGCGTATTTTGAGTGTTGATGATACCTCGTTCGAGTAACTTATCCACAATGCTAGGCTTGATGTGCTCATCGAACGTGCGTTCTTCGAACGGGCATGGGCATACCTTCCCGCACATTTCTTCACACTCTGCGTCGAAGTTCGCCTCGAAATCCTTAGAGGTCGGTTTCAGCAGCATAATCTTTTGCCTCACATCTGTGATTTCGGGATTGAATGTAACGTTGAGAAAGTCCGTGACAGCGTCGATCTCGTCCTGGTGCAACTCCTGCCGTTTGCCCATTGCGAAATTGTACCTGAAACAAAAGAAAAGAAGTATACACGAGGAGTACGTACGCAACGAGAGAGTGAAAGAAGAGCGAAAGAGAGAGAGGAAAGAAGAGTGAGATGAAGTAATTCCTAAAGCAAGAACGACTGACATATCCATCGGGTATACAAGGTATGATCAAACAACACGCACGTGGTCAAGATATCGAGGATCGCGTGAATCTCATCACCAATGATATTTGCACGTTTGCGAAGGAACCCAAAAAGTTTCTGCCACGCAACGGTGGTCGCCGCGGATTCCTTGATCGTCGCCGCGGACTGCGATTTCCCTCCCGACCCCTCCATGTGTTCAATGTAGCTGTTGATAAGGGTTTGGATGTCCGATGCGGACCACACGAGCGGGACGCGCAGTTCCATCATCGTTTCCATCTCCTCGCGCAGACGGTCGAGATCCTCCGCTTTGCGCTTGATCCTTGCAATTGGAAGCACACGGAGCTCGGTACCGAAACTGTCTTGGAATTCCTTCGACAGCTCTTCGGCCATTGATGGCAGCAAACTCCCGAGCAGGACCAACACCGGCAGCTCGTTGCCATCCGCGAGAAGATTCAGGATCGCTGGCGCAATCATGCTTGTTTTACCGAGTCCCATCGCAAGCTCAACGAGGGCGGCTTTAGCGTCGATGGTTCCAAAATCGAGCTTCGCAATCGCTTCCGCCTGCGGTTTCCAAAATGCCTTGATTGATTCAGTCTCGAGGAGCAGGAGAACTGGATTGGAAGCGAGATCGTAATACGTCTTCTCGCGCAAGACCTTGTAGACATCCTTGAGTTTGTCGGAAAGATGCGAAGTATCCGATTCATGGACGTCGAGGACGGTAGTGATAACCTTTTCGACGCGATCATAGCGCTGCCGCTCCCGGTGATAGATCATAGAGATCACCTGCTTCCGAAGGAGGCATGGTATAACCTCGAGCCCACCGCAATCAATATTAGACGATGCTTCCACCTTTGCCTCAAAGAGATACGGGTTCATCTCAATCATTCGATCAACGGTAGCATTGAAACCTTTAGACATGTTTTTCCCCATCACTAGAGCTAACTTGATATCTTTTGGTGTCAATCGCCGAGCCGCGCTACGCACGACACGCGCATGACCGTGCGCGCCCGCCGCGCGATTCGGAGGTTGTATGTTCACCAGCTTTTTGACTTCAGTATTGACCTTTTCCATAACTTTCTTCACCTGTTCTTTCCCCGCCTGGAACTCCTTAAGTAGCTCCTTCAATTTCTTCCGATCGCTTAGCTTGAACATGTAGTTGTGAAGACGATCGCAGTTGTCAGGCAGTTGGATCAAAACGTTACCCTCCTCATCCTCCTTGTTGCAGTATTCGTCGGTAAAAATATGCCAGTCCTTTTGATGTTTCGCGAACTCTTGCTTCACCATCTGCGAACTCTCGCTCCCAACATTATTGAAAGGCGAAGGTACCATCTTAACCGTGGCATGGTTCTCTTTCGTGAACCCCGCGCGGAACTCGTGGTCCTTCTCCTCGACGAGAGGCTTCGCAAGTCGCGCAAGGACATCTTTGAGTTCCGATCCGATCGTACGATGCTCATCCAT
>TARA_B110000208_G_scaffold184197_1_pt1 | contig 13428 bp, 13 predicted proteins | sample TARA_B110000208 | Tara Oceans TARA_B110000208 (sample SAMEA4397426) | marine metagenome | biome: Polar Biome; feature: [SRF] surface water layer (ENVO:00010504); material: water (ENVO:00002006), including particulate matter (ENVO:01000060) such as... | depth 5 m
TCAATTATTGAGCGCATAGATTTTGATTGCCCCCTCAATCTGATGCTTGCAATCATTAGTCTGACAGTACCTACTGTGAATTGTGTTTTTCCGAGTCTTATTGATACGCAGCGCCTGACAGCCGCAGGAGACGCTGATCCAAAACATTGCTGCACTGCCCCAATCTGCTTGGTCGACGTGGTTTGCCGCAAGATTTGGCGACGGCTGTTCTGTATCTGGTTGGCCTGTCAGGGCGATATGTAACCGGAGAAACAATGGACGTGAACGGTAGTGCCTATTTGTCGAGATCGCGCGGAAGGTCGTTTGAACCTTGGGTGCTGTGCCTTTTCTTGAGGCCAAACAGCTTTGCCGCGATGGGCGCGCCTGCGATGACAACAAACACGCGCACCAGATGATGCACCACGACATAGCCCAAATCAGCGCCGACAATGATTGCAAGCACTGTAATTTCGGCCTGCCCACCGGGGGCGAATGCCAAAAAGGCGTCGACAGGCGGGGCTAGCTCGAACAGGATAACAAATTCTGTAAAGGCTATCGTCAGGACAGCCAGCATCAGCACAAAGTAGATACCTGCTAAAACATCGCGCCTGACTTCGGCCATTGTCACACCCACGTATCCAGCGCCTAATCCGATACCGATGAAAAACTGGGCGGCCAGAATGGATTCGGCGGGTGGGCGGAAATGAATAACGTCTGCCAAAGCCAGAATGCCCGCCAAAATCATGGGCCCGAGAATTGACGCCCCGAATAATCCGATCCGTTCGCCAACCTTCCATCCGATGATCGCTGCCGCAGCCATGATTAGCAATTCATGAACAGGGATATCGGCGGCGGGTTGTCCGATGGGACTGTCCAGACTTGCGCCAAAGCCTTGTGTCAGGATGATCGGGGCAAGGGTGATTACGATAAGGACACGTGTTGCATGGATCAGCGATAATGCGCGGACATCGCCGCCTGCTTCTTTCCCGAAGATCACCATATCCTGAAGGCCGCCAGGCATCGCAGCGTACCATGCAGTTGGCCAATCAAATTTATAGACTTTTCGAAAGAACGGGACCCCGACAATACCAATCAGGATCACATAGATCGGCACCATTAAGATTGATGCTGTCATTTGTGGGAGGCGTTCTACCACTTGCGGGGTAATTGACGCGCCAACAGCAACACCAAGGATTGTCCGCATCCCAACCCCGAGTTGCCCTGCGTTTTTCAAATTCACACCAAGGAGTGCGGCAATCAAGCAGGCAAAAAGTGGGCCAAACAGGAAGGGCAGGGGGAGGCCAAGTAGCCAGAATATTCCCGTGCCAGCCGAGGCGATTGTAAGTGTGAGGCTGAGTCTAAAAAGCATGCTATATCCGCGTTATAATTTTTGCCAGCCAGGATAGCCAATTAGGTGGTTTCGCCACCGTTCACAGCGATCATTTGCCCTGTGACGAATTTTGCCGATGGTCCTGCTAGGTAACCCACCGCTGCAGCGATATCGTCAGGCTGTCCCATGAATCCGGTTGGGATTTTGGCGGCTCGTGCTGGGTCATCTGCCGTCGCTGTGTCGGCTCGGATTTGTCCGGGCGAGATGATATTGGAGGTAATCCCCTTACTTGCAAATTCTGTCGAAAGTGCTTTGGTCAGGCCCCAAACACCATGCTTTGCGGCAGAAATCGGCGCACCTTCAAAGTAACCTTTGATCGCTTTCATTCCTGCGAAATTAATAATCCGTCCCCATCCTTGATCAAGCATGCCAGGTAAGAACGCGCGACTGGTGTAAAAGGCGCTGGACATGGCGGTATTGATCACGCCGTGCCAGTCCTCGTCCGACATATCGAGAAAAGGTTTATGCGGACGACTTGCAGCATTATTCACAAGAATATCGATGCTGCCGAACTGATTAAGGGCCGCATTGGCCATCCTGGTGACATCTTTGGATTGTCCTACATCACCCATTGCAACAAATGCCTGCCGCCCCAAAGCCCGCACTAGCGAGGCGGTCTTTTGTGCTGCGTCTTCGTTCCTGGATCCATTCACGACTACGTTGCAGCCAAGCATAGCCAAGTGAACTGAAATTGCGCGCCCAATGTTCTGCCCCGAGCCAGAGACAAAGGCGTTTTTTCCGGTAAGTAACAGTTCTGACATGAGAAAAATCCTTCTAAGTTCCTTTATCGTGGAACTTGTTGCAGTGTGATTGGTTCATACTGCGAGTGCATCGATGTTTACAGTATTTAACGCCATTAATAGTAGGCATATTTTTTTGGCAATCAACAGAATAATGTTGACAATTTGTAATTAATCGTTTTATCTATAATCATGGAATTACAAAATCAAGTTCAAGAACCTTATAAAAAACGTCGACAACGATTATTGGTCGAAGAGGTGCGTGACGAGCTTGAGCGCATGATCCTGCACGGCGAAGTCGCAGCAGGAGAGCGGCTGAACGAGATTAGCCTTGCCGAACAACTTGGCGTTAGTCGTAGTCCGGTGCGCGAGGCGGCACGGTCCCTAGGGCAGCAGGGGTTGGTGACGACCGTGGCCAATCAGGGCGTATTCGTGCGAATGCTGTCTCTTAAGGATGCGTTGGAGTTGTATGATCTGCGCGCGATGATTGCGGGAGAGCTTTGCGCAAAGCTTGCTCAACATGCGACACCGGCCATCAAAACAGAGCTGCGCTGCTTTGTCGGCCGTATGAATGCCGCGCTGACGGCTGCTGATGAGGATCTATATTTCGAGACCAACCTCGAATTTCATGACTATATTGCGGATGCTTCTGGGGCAACACGCGGGAAAGCACTTTATATTTCGCTTGGTAAGGAGGTGCAGCTTATGCGGCTGCGTGTCCTGAAAGGTTCCAGATCTTTGACATTATCCAATGCGGAACACGAACAGATCGTAGCAGCGATCGAGCAAGGGAATATCGACGCTGCACGCGGAGCAGGTGAGCAACATCATAAGAATGGCAAAGTCCGCTTGCTGGAGACGCTTTAACCATATGAAAGAAGGGGTGAACCCTTCTGGAATGTCAAACTGCTGTGTCGCGGATGCGAAGATGCGACACGGTGAAACCAAGGTCTAACTATCTGGGAGGATACCATGACACATACGACAACGAAGAAAATTTCTTGGCTGAAAGTGGGCGCTATGGCGGCCTTGTTGGCGGCACCTTTGGCTGTCGCGACACCAACTGTGGCGCAACAATACCCGAGTGCGGATGAAACGCTGGATTGGACCATTGCGTTCGGTCCAGGTGGCGGCAACGACATTATGGCGCGGACCATCATTGAGATCCTGACCAAATACGACATGTACCCTGGCGATATCTCGCCTGAGAACCGAGCCGGCGGCTCAGGTGCTGTTGGTTGGGGCTATCTCTTTGCACAATCGGGTGAATCTTACGGCATCTCGACGACGTCTGGCAGCTTTGTCACCACGCCTTTGCAGGCTGACACACCTTGGCAGCCAGAAGATTTCACGCCAGTGGCACTGCTTGCCACAGACGACCTCGTCCTTGTGGTGAACGGATCATCTAAAATCCAGAACATCGAAGAGTTTATCTCTGCGGCTCAAGCAAGCCCGATGAACATTGGTGGCACCGGCACAGTGAACGTGGACTTTATCGTCCCCACACTTTTTGCCAAAAAAGCTGGATTCGAATTTGACTATGTCTCGTTCAACTCGATGGCCGATCAGACAACTGCGCTGTTGTCGGATGCATTGGACGCAATGGTTGGAAACCCTGGTGAGATCCTCGGTTTGATCGAATCCGGGGAATTGCGCCCCTTGGTATTTTCGGGCCAGAACACGCCCACAGTTTTGGAAGGCGTGCCGACAATGGGTGATATCGGTTTTGACATCGGAGTCTCGATGCCACGTGGTTTGATCCTTGCACCAGATGCACCGGCAGAGGCGCAGGACTGGTGGATTGAGACGATGAAAAAGGTCGTTGAGACACCTGAGTGGTCAAAGTACATCGCAACAAACACGCTGACACCAACAGTGATCTATGGTGAAGACTTCCGCACGTTCTTGGGGAATACCAAGAACGGGTTCGAGGTCGTGTTGCGCGAAGTTGGTGCCATTGACTAACGTCAAAACTGAAAACGGACGAGCCGCGCCAACATAGTGCGGCTCGTATTAACCTGATGGGACACCCTGAATGCGCCTTAAGTTTATGTTCGTCGTTTTGGCTGGAGCGATCTTTTACTGCTATGTCGCCTTTGTTGATTTGTCCTTTTTGTCCCGCACGGGGCGACTAGGGCCAGGATTTTTTCCGCGGGTTGTAGGCGTCTCTGGGATTGCTATGACCATTTGGGTGATCGTCGACTTGTTAAGGGATCAACGACCAGAGGAAGACGCCAGAAGCTCTTGGGGTGACGTTGTTAAACTTATGGTGCTGGCTCTGGCCTACGCGGTGTTACTACGATTGTTTGGCGGCTTTATCGCGACAGTCATCTTTCTTGCGATGACGCTGATGGTGATGAACCGTGGCAAGTATTTACAAAATGTCATTATGTCTCTGACGTTTCCAGCCGGAGTATATCTGTTGTTTGACAAGCTGTTGAACGCAAATATGCCGCCGGCCCTATTCTCATTCTTTAACTGAGCTTCACACAAAGCCTCGCACGCGCGGGCAGGAGATAACAAGATGGACATTTTTAGCGACCTAATGATGGGACTGTCGCTTGCGATCACGCCAATCAATTTGCTCTATCTGCTTGCGGGCGCGATGCTTGGCATGATTGTCGGGGTTATCCCCGGATTTGGTCCCTCTGCGGGGCTTGCGATCTTGCTACCTGTAACATTTGGAATGGACCCAGTTGGTGCCATTATGATGCTGGCTGCGATCTATTACGGAGCGATGTATGGCGGTACGATCACATCAATCCTGCTGAATACGCCTGGCGAAAGTGCTACTGTGGCCAGTACGTTTGACGGGTTTCCCCTAGCTAAGAATGGACGTGCTGGCCCAGCACTTGTGATGCAGGCAGTTGCATCGTTTGTCGGGGGGACTATTGGCGTGATCATGATCACCTTGATGGCCCCGATGTTTGCCCAGGTTTCCCGAAGTTTTGGTCCGCCTGAATACTTCTTGCTCGCGGTTATGGGCATGCTGACGCTGATCGTGATGATTGGTCGGCAATGGAAACTTGGTATCATCTCTGCGATGATCGGTTTCGCGCTTGGCACAGTTGGCGTTGATTTGGAAACGGGGCAAGGGCGCTATACGTTTGGTTCGGCAGAACTGATCGGGGGTGTATACTTTATTCCGATCGCGATCGGGCTTTTTGGACTGGGCGAATTATTTTATGCGTTCCATCAAGGCACGCACAAGACTGGCACTGGTGGGATTGTCGAATACGATAAGGAAGAACGGTTCTGGCCAACCAAGCATGACTTTATGTCTACGCGGATGACCATGGCGCGCAATTCAGTCTTGGGGTTCATCGTCGGGGTTATTCCGGGTGCAGGTGCGACCATTGCCTCGCTTATGGCTTATTCAACAGAGCGATCATTGTCGAAACATCCCGAACGGTTTGGCAAGGGTGAAATGGCCGGCCTTGTGGCCCCCGAGACGGCCAACAATGCAGCCTCGTCTGGTGCGATGATTCCGCTGCTGACATTGGGTATCCCGGGTTCGGCCTCAACTGCTGTGCTACTCGCGGCATTTCTGATGTGGGGCCTGCGCCCCGGACCGTTGTTTATGGAGCAGAACCCAGAACTGGCGTGGGGATTAATCGCCTCGATGTATCTTGGGAACATGGTGCTGTTGATAATAAGCATCTTTGCGATCCCGCTGTTTGTGCAGATGATCAAGGTGCCTTACCGCATCCTTGGCCCTTGTGTGATCGTGGTTTGTACGTTGGGCACCTTCTCGGTTCACGCCTCGTTCATTGAAACTTATCTTATGTTTGCTGCGGGGATCATTGGTTTCTTTATGCGGTTATACGGCTTTTCTCCTGCTGCGTTAGTCCTCGCGCTTGTGCTTGGTCCGCTGGCCGAAGAGGCGCTGCGCCAGACGCTGACGATCTCGCGTGGTTCGTTTTCGATCTTTATTGAGCGGCAAGCCTCGCTTTGGATCATCGGCGTTACGTTGCTGCTCGTTGTTGGCTTACCTCTGCTTAACCGTTTTGGAAAAAGCACAGGAGATGCCGAGAAAGCTGGAACTTGACGCGGGTATCAGAAGCGCAAGCGCAAGATCTGGTCACGCGCATATTCTGTCAGGTAGGGGTGCGCCCTGACATGGCCAATGATGCGGCAGCGATGTTAACCATGACCGAGATGATGGGGATTAGGACGCACGGGCTTGCGCGGGTGTCCAACTATGTGGACAGGATCAAGGCGGGTGGTGTCAATCCAAACGCTACGCCGTTGATCACAACACCCGCACCGGCTCTGCGTATCATCGACGGGCAGAATGCACTTGGCGCGGCGGTGACGTTGCAGGCGACAAAAGCCGCGATGGAGGCCGCACGCGGTGTTGGTATTGGTGCCGCATTTTGCCGTGGATCATCGCATCTGGGGGCTTTGGCACCGCATCTATATCTAGCAGCGCAGGCAGGGTTCGCGGCCATCATAACAACCAACTCCGCACCGATGATCGCACCTGCGGGTGGGCGTGACGCGGTCATTGGCAATGCGCCCTTTGGCCTTGCGGTTCCTGATCCGAATGGCGCGCATGTTATACTTGATATCGCCCTTTCGGTGGCTGCACGATCAAAGGTTCGCCAAGCCTCAGAAGCGGATCTAGCAATTCCCGAGACGTGGGCGACTGACGCAAATGGCCATCCGACAACAGACGCCAAGGCGGCCATGAGTGGCTTGATGCAGGCCATCGGCGGTGCAAAAGGGGCGAACCTTGCGCTTTGCCTTGATCTTTTTGCTGGCGGTTTGTCTGGGGCTGCAATGCTATCGGAAATCCCAAACGCGAATCTGAGACCTGATGCTGTGGCCAATGTCGGCCATATGATCGTCTTGATTGATGCTGGGTGCCTGTTGTCGCAAGATACCTTGGCAAGCCGCATGTCCGACGTCCGTAATTTGATCGAAAACGGACGCCGTGTTGATCTTTCGGTGGCTATTCGGATGCCTGGTGCTCGGGCCATTGCCGCCCTGCATAAAGCGCAGGGCGAGGGTTTCGATATCGCACCAGCGCTGTTGGCCGAGCTTGAAGGTATGGTTGCGGGCTAGACTAAGCTTTCGGTGATCTCCCGCATGGCTAGCAAGAATTGTGCAACCTCGGTTTCGGTATTGTAGTGGCACATTGATACCCGCACCGCGTTGCTAAGCCCAATCGGGTCAAGAATATTCCCCGAATAGTGGTCTGCCTTCCTGGTATGCGTGCGGATGCCGCGTTTGCGTAGCTGTGTCACCACATCGGGGGAGTCCATACCTTTGACAGCCAAGCAGACCAGTCCCTCGCGGCGGGGGTTATCTATGCCACCGATCATAGTGACAGACGGCATATTGATGAGGCCTTTCTGGTTGCCTGTTCCGTGTATCATCGCATGTGTAAGCATGCGTTCATGAGCATGTATCGCTTTACCTGCTGCCACGATACGCGAACGGCGGTCAGTCGTGTCAGTGAACTGGCTACCAAGCCACTCGAAATAGTTTACCACATCGGTCATCGTGGCATAGGCACCCGTGTCGCGTGTGCCAAATTCCCAAGGATTGTTGGGGGCGTCGATAAGATGCTCGTGGGGGAGGGCGGACATCCGGTCGGAGACCCATGCCACACCATAACCATGGCGCGAAAACACTTTGTAAGGTGACACGACATAGCCGTCGATATCATAGCTGACGATATCAAGCTGCCCGTGAGCCGCGTGTTGGATACCGTCGACAATGATATAAGCACTAGGCGCAACAGCGCGGATGGCCTTTGAAATGGCGGCTACATCCATGCCCATGCCTGTCACAGGCGAGGTGTGCAGGATCGTCACGACTTGCGCGTCAGGCGTAACCTGTTTGGCGTAGGCTTCGGCATCAACGGCACCGGTGGCGTTGTCGTGGTGAATATAGACATGCGCCTTGCCCATTGTCTCAGACCACTTGGAAGCTGCACTTCGAGTTGCTGGGTGTTCTACAGTGCTGCTGTACACCTTTCCGGCAGGAGTTCCGACAATAGCCGTACGGATCAGACGGAACAACAGCTCTGTCCCGCTTTCACCCACAAAGAACTGCCCTTGCGGGGCGTTGAACATCACGGCCATGTCGGCCTTGGCCCTATCGATGATTGCAACCAGTGCATGGGCTGCAGGGTTGTCGCGCCCCTGATTATCAGGGATCGCCGCAAACTTGGCCGAAGTTTCCACTACAGAATTCAGCGTCAGCGCGCCGCCTGCATTCTCAAAAAATACGCGGGGGCCCTCAAACGGGCAGTCAGCAACGTAGGCAAAGCGTGCACGCACCGCGTCCATAAGGCCGGGTTTTGATGTGATCATTGGGGCTCTCCTGAAATATCAGATAGTTGGCATTTTCCAAGTCGCAGTTGCGAGTGCCACAAGTTTGCCATCGGGTGCCGTCAGGCGGCTTTCCATAAACGAAAGACTACGTCCACGCTTAGTAAACTGTCCCTCGACAGTCACAATACCTTCGGTGACAGGCCGCATGAACTGCACTTTCATTTCGATCGTGGCACCAGGCCCTGCAACCTTGTTGACTAGATGCCCCATTGAGATGTCCATTGCTGAACAAATCGCCCCACCATGTAATGATCCTTGCGGGTTTTTAAGCATGTCGGTCACCTCAAACGTTAGCCGACAGATGTCTTTGTTGGCGTCGCTTGCGTCTTGCGGCAAATAATCGAATGATAGGCCAAGGATACGGGCAAATAGAAATGTCTCAAAGGCCTGATCGTGGCCTTCAAGTGCTGTTTTAAAATGCGCCTTTGCGCTATCTACGTCGACGCGTTTGCGCGAAACGTCAGCCATTAGCCCCCCACAAAATTTGCTTTGCGCTTCTCAAGGAAAGCGCGGCGGCCTTCAATATAATCAGCGCTTTCGAAACAAGCTTTTACCTGACGCGCGCATTCGTCTAGATCTCGTACGCTTTCATCCACAAGTGTTTGACCCACAATATATTTTGCTGAGGTGACAGTCATTGGCGCGTTTGCTGCAATCATCTCTGCGGTTTGCTTGGCAATTTCACCGACTTGGTCGTCCGGAACAACCCGGTTTACAAGTCCCATTGCGCGAGCCTCTTTGGCATCGAAACGTCGTGCCGTGAAAAATATCTCTTTTGCGAATGCGGGGCCAACAACCTTTACCAGCCGGTTTAAACCTTCATAGCCATAGCCAAGGCCTAACTTTGCAGCGGGCACCGCAAAATTTGATCCTTCGCCGCAAATCCGCAAATCACAGCTGAGCGACAACGCAACGCCGCCGCCAATGCAAAAGCCGTCTATTTGCGCGATGGTCGGCTTCGGGAACGCTTCAATAATGTCGTAAACCCGCTTGGTGGCCGCATTGTAGTGTGCGACTGCGTTTGTACTGGCGCGTTCAGTTTCGAATTTTGAAACGTCTGCGCCAGACACAAATGCCTTACCGCCAGAGCCAGACAAGATAAGAACGCGCACGTTTTCATCTTTGGCAAAGCGTGCCGTCGCGGCCTCGACCGCTTCCCACATCTCTAGCGATACTGCATTGCGCTTTTCGGGCTGGTTAAAAATAATCCGCGCGATTTCGCCGGATTGCTCTGTCAGGATTTTATCAGTCATATTCTGTCCATATTATAAAATTTTAAGTGGCACCTGATGCTTTCATCGCGGCGATTTCTTTTTTGCTCAAGCCAATCTCTGTCAGCAGATCTTCGCTATGCTGACCCGCCTTTGGCGGAGGGGTTGCGATGTGGCTTGGTGTCCGGCTCATTAAGATAGGTTGGCCGACCAGTTCGGTCTCACCGCGTTCCTGACTGGTGTATTTCTGGGCAAGGCCAAGGTGGCGCACTTGTGGGTTTGCGAACACCTGTCCGATGTCGTTAATTTCGCCTGCTGGCACGCCTGCAGTGTTAAACAGGTCAATCCAGTCGGCGGTTGTACGTTGTGACGTGATTGCCTCGATTTCCGCGCCAAGTGCATCGCGATGTTCTGATCTGGCTGGGGCCGTTGAGTAATGCGGGTTCTCTGACCAGTTAGGGCGGTCCATCACATTGCAAAACTTGGCCCAAATATTATTACCGGTGACGGCAAGATTCATGTAGCCATCGCTGGTTTTAAAAACGCCTGTCGGGATTGACGTAGGATGGTTGTTGCCCGCTTGTTTGGGGACATCCCCATCCATCAAGAAGCGCGCAGCCTGAAAGTCGAGCATGAATACCTGCGCTTGCAGAAGCGAGGTCTGCACCCACTGGCCTTTACCGGAGTGGGACCGTTCAAACAGCGCAATTAAAATGCCCTGCGCGGCAAATAACCCTGCGCAAAGGTCTGCAATCGGGATGCCCACCCGCATAGGGCCAGCCCCGGGTTCGCCCGTGATCGACATCAGTCCTCCCATTCCTTGCGCAATCTGATCAAACCCGGGGCGGTCCGCCATCGGGCCGTCCTGACCAAAGCCGGAAATCGATGCATAAATCAGACGCGGGTTCGTCACTGACAGATTGTCATAGTCTATACCAAGGCGCTTTTTGACGGCAGGACGGAAGTTTTCGACAATAATATCTGCGGTGTTAGCAAGCTTGCGAAATGCGGCTGAGCCCGCATCAGACTTTAGGTCCAACGTCAGGCTGCGTTTGTTACGATGCAGGTTTTGAAAGTCAGCGCCAGAGCGTGGCCCACCTAACTGGGAAGTGTCCACTGGGGCTTCAATCTTGATAACATCCGCGCCCCAATCTGCGAGTTGCCGCACACATGTTGGACCGGATCGCACCCGTGTGAGGTCAAGAACGCGCAGACCTTTAAGAGCCAAACTTGCCATTGGAGTGGCCGATGTTTGGTCCTGTTCGGATTGACCATCTATTTTTTGATTCGGGGGCATTGGCATGCTGGTTCCTTCGTGGACTATCTGGTGATCCAAGCTTAAGTTACAGGAGGTCAGATGACAACCATAATGTTAATTGTTGACAAAATATTCGGATTTAGATCATAAAGGGCTATGAATATGAAAGTGATTTCCCCACGGCGAGAAACCCTAGCTGGAGAGGTGCGCGCAGAGTTGGAACAGATGATCATACGCGGGGATCTGAAAGCTGGCGAAAAGATGAACGAATTGACCTTGTCAGAGGTTATGGGCGTTAGCCGTGGCACCGTACGCGAAGCGATCCGGTCACTTGCCGATAGTGGTTTAATCAACTTGATTGCGAATCGGGGTGCCTATGTTCACGAGATCACTTTGCCAGAGTTATGGAACTTGTACGAATTGCGCAGCGCGGTTTTCGCGATGGCCTGTGGTGCGGCTGCGCGGCGGGTTGCTGACGGGTCAGAGCATGCTTTGCCAAAGGAGCTCAAACAGAACCTTGAACAGATGTACAAAGTGATCGCGAAGGACGACAATCCCAAATATTATGAGCTTAACATCGCTTTCCACGACATGCTGTTGAAGGCCGCCAACAATCCCAAAGCCGAGACGATCTATGGCAATATCGTTAAAGAGACACACCTTTTCCGGAGGCGAGGTCTGTCGCTGGCTTCGAACGTTGCACGCTCGCTTGAAGAACATGAGGCGATTAGCGCAGCTGTTGTGGCTGGTCACGAAGAGAACGCGAGGGCAGCAGCGCAAGTCCATATTTCATCGGGATTGGCACGTTATATGAAAATACTCGATCAAGATTCTGATGCTGTGAATTAACTATCGGCAACGCTGCGTTTGCCATTTTTTGGTGCCTTGAAGGAACATGCCATGATTAATCCTCTTTTTGATGCGCTATTTTCACCACACGCTGGGCGCGACACGCCGTTTTTACATTTGCAAGACGGACAAACGATCAGCCATGCTGCCTTTTTGGCAGAGGCCGCGCAATATGCAAACACGCTGGACGTGCTTGGTGTGCAGGCAGGAGACAGGGTCGCGGTCCATGTCCAAAAGTCGGCACAGGCGCTGGCGCTTTATGCTGCTTGTGTGCAGGCTGGCGCTGTATTTTTGCCCTTGAACATTGCCTATACTGCGACTGAACTGGACTATTTTGTAACCGACAGTGGTGCGGCACTTTTTGTTTGTGATCCGGCAGAGGTTGCAGAAATGACCCCGATCGCAAAGGCCAATGGCTGCCACTTGTACACGCTTGCAGGCGATGGGAGCGGGACACTTGCAGATATGGCGGCGACGCAACAGGCGCTGTTCGCCACTGTTGGGCGAGATTCGGATGACATTGCTGCGTTGCTGTATACGTCGGGTACTACAGGGCGCTCTAAGGGGGCGATGCTGACCCAAGCAAATTTGCTGTCTAATGCAAGCGCGCTGGTCGACTGCTGGCGTTTTACATCGGATGATGTGCTGCTGCATGCATTGCCAATCTTTCATAGTCATGGACTTTTTGTGGCGACAAATGTGATGTTGCTTGCGGGTGGAGCGATGATTTTCCTTCCGAAGTTTGATCAGGACACAATGATCGACCGCTTTTCGGATGCGACGACGATGATGGGCGTGCCGACGTTTTATACACGGCTGCTAAACGACGCGCGTTTTACGCCTGAACTGACCGCACATATGCGCTTGTTTATCTCGGGATCTGCACCATTGCTTGCAGAAACACACGAACGGTTCGAGGATCGGACCGGACACCGCATTCTGGAACGATACGGGATGACGGAAACAAGCATGAACACGTCAAACCCCTATGATGGTGAGCGGCGGGCTGGAACGGTCGGCTTTCCGTTGCCGGGGGTCGAGGCAAAGGTATGCGATACAGTGACCGGGACTGAACTTGCACAAGGTGAGATCGGAGTTTTAGAGGTGCGTGGCCCAAATGTTTTCAAAGGCTATTGGCAAATGCCCGACAAAACTAAAGCAGAGCTGCGCGAGGACGGTTTTTTTATCACTGGAGATTTGTCGCGCATCGACGAAGACGGCTATGTGCAGATTGTCGGCCGTGGGAAGGATCTGATTATTTCGGGCGGGTACAATATTTATCCCAAAGAGGTAGAAGTGTTTTTGGATGCGCAAGACGGCGTATTAGAAAGCGCTGTGATCGGTGTGCCGCACCTTGATTTTGGCGAAAGTGTTGTTGCTGTTGTGATTGCAGAGCCGGGCAAAACCCTGAACCTGACTGCCATCGCGGCAGCAGCTACGCGTGATCTTGCGGGCTTCAAGCGCCCTCGCCGACTTGAGGTACTGGATGCTTTGCCGCGCAACACAATGGGAAAAGTGCAGAAGAACCAATTGCGCGATAGATATGCGGAAATCTTCAATTAGGGATGCCAATCAGGGTTCTATTGCAAACTTTTGATAAACGTAAAATCGGTACTGTCAGATTAAACTAGCTTGAAGCGGGCAGGGCTGCTTTGTA
>TARA_B110000208_G_scaffold86_1_pt1 | contig 13425 bp, 8 predicted proteins | sample TARA_B110000208 | Tara Oceans TARA_B110000208 (sample SAMEA4397426) | marine metagenome | biome: Polar Biome; feature: [SRF] surface water layer (ENVO:00010504); material: water (ENVO:00002006), including particulate matter (ENVO:01000060) such as... | depth 5 m
GCATCGTCAGTATCGTTTTTCGTTATAAAACAGACTTTATTGATAGTTACATGCTCTTTCTTCTCATCTATCTCCTCACCACTAAGATTCTTCGCGGTTCCACTACCATCTGGTACAGATTCATTGTCACTATCATCTATTTTATATTTATAAATAAAAATTGGGAATTTATACTCTGTATTCACTAACATTTCATTTAACTTATCTGAATATTCCTCTATATCCTCTATTATTGGTGGGTCAGTGATTCTATTAAGATTAATAGCGTTTTCTCTCTTATCTAATTCAGTATATGTTGAAAATATCGTTTTCAAATATTCGTTACTAATAGGTTGTATATGAATAAAAATCCCATTTATTTCTAATAAATCTATATGAGGGTGTTCGTTATTATTGATATATACCTTAGTTATAGAGATATCCTTGTTAGCAGTAATATATATATTTATTAAACGAGTGAGAGACTCATTGTTTAATGGCTTTGGGTATTCTACTTTGGGTTTTATGAGTGCTGCGTCTATATCAACATAATTATTTTTACTCTGTCCTATTTTTTTTAGTTCAGTGCTAACGTCAACCAATGATTCTGGTTTACATTTCGTATATGAACCGACATTTGTATTAAATCCTTCAATTTTACCTCCGTTAGATACAAATAATTCAGAAACGCTGATATCTATCTCTTCCTTTGAATGTTTTTTAAGGTTACTGTAAAGACGAATATGATCGCTCACCGTTTTCTCGTCCATCGCCGAATAAGATTCTCTAATTACAATATCCTTTATATTCTTCACATCATTGACGAATAATTTTAGTTGAGTTGGCTTCAATTCCAAAGGTTGTTTTTCGGGATATAATGGTATAAATAATTTATTTTCAGTCTTTACGCCAATTAATAGTTCGTATGAATCCTTTACTAAAAATTCTAGCTTTGGTAATTTTTCTTGAGTGTCTTCTTCATAACTTTTAAAAAGTTCCTTTAATGAAAAAGACTTTTTATATTTGGTGTCATGATAAACTGATGGATGCTTTGTTGTTTTTTCTAAAATTTTTTGTATTTCGCGATACATTTTGGTCAGGCGCTGGCAAACAAGGTGATGTGTCACAGAATCGTGACTGCCCCGGGCGATGGTGAACAACTCGCGCTCGGGACGCGGCACCCAGTCCTTTTCCTTGCCCCGAGGGCCGGTGGTGGTGTACTTCATGAGGCCGTCCATTTTTAATAATACCCTATCGTATGTATTATTATTTTTTAATAAAACTGCTACATCTTTATAGTAATTATCGCTTATTCGTTTACATATTGTCCCGCTGAAATAAGGTAATATTATATTATAGTCAGAATTGGTTTTTTCTAAAATAATAGTACACGTCGTGTTGATGGTGTTGTAATACTCATAAAAAAATTCATATTTTTTTAATTCATCGGATAATATATATTCTAAAAAATTTTGATACGGTGTAATTATATTATCGGTAGCAAATATTTTAGATAGAAACCTATTATTATAGCTATTAAAACTATTATCTAGGGAGAGTTTGTATATTAAATCTTTTTTTATTTTATTGAGTGGGCGAGGAGCGGTGCTACCGCCGTATATTGCGTCCATTGCTATTAAAAAATTTTCATTGGAGTTTTCATTATCACTCGTTCCTTTTCGGTAATATTTACCTTGTTTTACGTCTTTAGCCTTTATTTTACCAGTATTATGTGGACCTAGGTCTTCTAAATAATCATATATTTTTTCTGTTAATAAACCTGCTTGACCCAAAGCAAGTTTTTTATCACTTCCTACTAAATAATCCTCATTATTTTTACCAGAAGGCGTTTCTTCTTTCAGGCCTTTATTTGGACGCGTATAACAACAAGTTTCGTTGGGAACGATATCATGTCGCATACCAGGGTATAAATACTTTTCATTTCCTAATAAAGTATATATAATTGTTGGATCATCTATATTATCAGGATTATACTTTTCTTGAGTGGGACCATATTTTACTCTACTTGTTGCTATTTTTTTAAACCCGTATTTTACTCCATTGACATCGAAATAAATAGGACGAAACTCTTTTATATGTTTTTTACTGGCAGAGTCTATATACCACTGAGCGGAGGACGCGCCGATGCCGATAGGTTGTGAAGGCAAATAATCATATAGTATTTTATTCGTAATAGATTCAGGTTCATCTTTGTTATACTCTGGATTAAAATATTTCAAATCAGACCAATTTAAAAGTTTAGTAGGAGCATTATTATCTATATTGTATATTTTAGGACAAATATACCAATTTTTGTTATCGTCAGAAGAACCTATTTTAATAGCACTACATTTTTCGTCCGTATTCCCCAGTGGTGGGATACAGTCATTCAAATCTTTGTCTATTTTACCATACAATTTAGTATAATTCCCCTGGTGTGTACTAGTAACCATATCAATTTTGTTTTTATATACATCAGTTAATACAATCGGTTGTCGCCCTGCCTGGCATCTCCTCGCATAACCTTTGGTTTCAAAAATTAACGGATCAGTATATATTAAATTATACAAAATAGTATTACCAGGTTTAGATTTAATAGGAATCGTATCGCGTATAATTTTGGGCCGAGGAGCGTCACTCTTTTTAGGTTTAATTTCAATATTAGCCAATTCCATCTCGCTTAACTCACTTAACGATTCATCGTCAGAGAAATCGGACTCGTGTAATGAGTCTGAGTCAGAGTCTGAGTCAGCTCCCGATTCATACACTGAATCAGTTTCTTCATTTATAGTGATCGGGATATCTACATCTACTACAATATCAGAAGCGGTATATTTTATATAAAGTTCCTTAAATATGGGGTTAGTATTGGCAAAAGGTAGGGAATTATTCCGTGTATAAATATAGTCTTTTATTTGTTCTAAAAAATTTAAAAATTTAAAAATATACTTTCGTGTATTATACGAATTAATATTTTCGATAAGCACGTTTGTAGATAACTTATCAGATATATTACTAGTATTCTTGTAATCTATTGATATTTTAGGAAAACTATCCAATGTATGTTTTAATTTAATGCTGCCAGAATACTTCAAGTGAGAGTATATACTGACTATCTCTTTATTACTTAATGGGAATTTATTTTTAATAGTGTGTATTATAGTGTCCCTTGGTATATTTTTTTTTATTAGATGGTCAATATAATGATGTATATATTCTTTATTATTATTATTATTTAACCTGAATAACAATGTTAAGTATTTAGTATCTTCATTTGTTATATCGAGTAATATAAATCCACTAAATATTTCAAGTGTTTTATGAATAAACGCACTGTCTAAACTAGTATAAGTAATTAAATTATATTTAATCGTGTGTGTAAAATTAGGGATAGGTATATATTTACTTTTTAAAAACGATATCTTCACCTGTTTTGCGGAATAATTTGTATGCGGAATAGTGTTAATTTGCGTTTCAAAAAATTTATTAATGGTTTCTAGGCTATTTTCAATAATACGTTTAATTTTTATATCAGTAGTATTTATTTTTTCTAAATCAAACGATATTATTACATCCCCCGATTTATATATATCAAGATGAGCGTATATGGGTAAACGTTTGTAAAAGGTTACTGGTGTTCCGACTTTAATATTTACTGGGGGGTCAATTAATTTAGTATTATTAATTTTTTGATATATTACTCCATCGCTTTCAATATTATATACCTGTTCCCCTGAATGCAATATATCTTTAATAATACCTGTCAACTGATTTTCCGTATCATCATTAATATCAGCTATTTTTAATTTTATAGATAGTCCATTAACATGGGCTTTTTTTCCCACAACCTTGAAATTATTTACTACTATTTTATTAAAGTTAATCCAATTTTTTAGTGTATAACTATCTACAATAGGTTTATATTTATCCGAATATATATGTGTAATTGGTTTATAGATTTTTAACATTATAGATTCTATTGATTTATCTTTGAATTTCATTAAAGGAACATTATATGATAACTTGATACTATCAAATAATCTTTTCAAATCACTATATTTTTGTATATTAAACTGAGTTTTAATATTAAACATTAATGTTTTATAATTTACTGTAATAGCGACAGCCGAAGCTCCAGTGGAAGCTCCAGAACATTTAAAATCAAATCTACTAAAATATTCTTTAATTTTTAGATTTTGATTAAAATAAGCAGTATCATCAAATGTAAAATCAGTGATTGTATCAGTATAAATAGGGCTTTTATCCTTTAGATTCTCCAAAGATTTTAAATGTAAACTAAATAAATTTTTATAACTAGTATCATTTGTTATATATGACATAGTTGTTATATTACGAAATGAGAGTATATGTATAGTGTTGCTATCGGTATTATTAATAATTAACTCATCTAAAAAGTGACTATCTTCTATTAATTCATTAGTATGTATGATAGATGGATCGCTAATATAATTTGTTATAGTAAGATATGCTTCTATAAAGGGTAGTAATTTTAGTTCTAATAAAGACTCCTTATTAATAAGTTTTTTACTTAACGATTTAAATTTCAAATATTTTTTCAAATATTTTTTCAAATCAACTACTTCAAATATTTTTTTAATATTAAAATCATTAATAATATCCTCTGGTAACGAGTCTATAACATAATGGGGTATATTAAGATATGAATGTAATATTGTCTTCAATTTATCTATATTAAATGATCGGGTGTTATGTTCATAATATCGTATAATTGAATATTCGATATTTTCAATCTCAATATCTATATAAGAAAATGAATCTGTATAGTAATATGCGCTATCTAAATTAATAAATAAATTATTATCCTCAAGGGTTCTATTAATATATTTAGAGGATATATTAATCATATCACGTAGAGTATCGTATTCATTTATTAAACTTCTAATAAAATATATACTCTCATACGATGAATCAATTTCCCAAGAATCTATATTACCAAAAGTTTCTTTTAATCTAATAAGGTCCGTACCAACGGGTAGTTTCTTATTAGTTTGTACATTAATTAATATTTCTTCTATAGTCTTTTCCGTGGATAATATTTGAGACTGTTTAATAATTTCTTCCCCTATACCTACAAAAATAAATAGAATTTTGGAGCTTAAACTATTATGAAATTTTTCTAATTTTTCTAAATGTGCCTCAATATCGCGTTCACTTGTATCATCGAATTTAGCTAAAGAAGTGGCGCTTTTAAATACATTTATAACGAATCTATAATATTTTGTATTTTGTTGTATTTCACAATCCATTTTATATATATGTATATAAAATATCTATAATAAATTATAAATATTTAATATTTGATACATCTAATTATATTTAATAAAGGTATAGATACTATAAAGACAATCTTAGCTATATAGGTTAAACTTTATATGTAGTAAATATAGTGTCATGTATACCTTATATTGTAATAATAATAAATTTGTTAATTTTTTTGAATATATGTTTTGAGTAACTTTAATATGCTTACCAATAAGGTATTATATATAGCATATTTTGAAAATATTTTAAATAGATGTATTGTTGATAATAATTTTAATCACCATAAATTGATATGTTTTAAAATAAAGATTAAAACTATCACCAACAGTAACACTATACGTGAAAGGGAGACTGTCACTCATAGTAACCCTGTGCCTGAAACGGAAACTAAAAGAATATCTATGTATAAAACTAAGAAAAAGAAAAAGAATACAAAAATAAGAATAAGAATAAAAAATAAAATTATAAAGATTAAAATATATATAAATGATAATAGAAAGGATATGAAAATTTCTGTAAATAGAAATTATGTAGTATATAATAAAAATCGCATTATAAGTTCCTTAAAACCTGTTGATATTGATACTATTAATTTAACGGCTGAAATACATGCGATACATAGTAAAAAATATCTTAAAACCACTGAAGATTATTTTAAGATTATTACGGATAAATATCCGTCTATAAATACTAATTTAACTTGTGGTGAATATAAGCTTTTTATAGAAAGACTTAAAAAACAAGTTGATAAATCTCGTTCGGTAAAAGAAAATAAAATTATAAAAATGAATAGTAATGTTTCTGAGTTAGAAACAATAAGAATAATAGATAAAAGCAGTTTTAATCATGTAGATGTTCATGTCTATGAAAATTATTTAATAAACAAAAATAACAAACATGTAGGTAATATTAAATACTGGATCGATGAAGACGGAGAAATACCGTGTAAATTTAAAACTTTAGATAATAGAGTCTTAAACCCTTTATCAAATTTACCAATTATTGAAATATTAGTAAGCGAATCTGGTTCTATGTTTTGTAATATAAATAAGGGTATTTATAGAGAATATGAATACATTGAGGATGAGGAAATTTTTATTAAAACTAATTGTATTATGATATAGTTTATATAACATATAAATTTGAACAATTACTTGATTATAAAGTTAATTACGCAACTTCATTAAAACCAATGAACAATTTATTATTTAATTTTTGTAAAAAGATAGACGATTTATACAAAAGCATTATAAGCAACAGCAGTATTAAAAATATAGATTTAGATACTATACTGGTTAATATTTATATATCACCTCGTATAAATATTAATAAATGCTGTGCGATTGTTGAACATATGAATGGGGAAACATATCAATGTACACGAACAAAAAAATACAAAAATTTATGTGGATTACATCATCAACGAAAAAATCCTTTTACAATAATAAAAAGTAAGAAATTTTTAAAACATATTATCATTGATACATCTTTATTTATCAATAATACGAATAAATATGGTAAAATTTATGAGTTTATTCATAACGAAAAAACATATTATTATAATATTAGATATGACAAAATATATATATTAACTAATTCTGATTCTGAATTAGTTGATATCTATAAGTACAATTACAAAAATATTTCTAGATTGTTTAATGATTTCCCACACATGTTTAAATCATTGAATACCGTTGAAAGAAAAAAAATAGTTGTAAATATTTAATAGTGTAGTATTGTAAAATGAAAACTTACATTGAGGAACTAAAGCATATAAACGATGCCTTTTATTTTTGACCCTTTCATTATACTACCCCCAATACCACATGACAAGTTTTATATATTTAAATAGTTTTTTAAAAAAACTATTTAAATATGTATTGAATTATATTAATTATATGACAACTGAATATATACAGGAAGTATTAATAAATTGGGGAGTATTGGGATTATCAGTCGCCTCTTACGATGGGTTATATAAACTAACATATGCTTTATTTAATAAAATATCCACTAAATTTTCTAATTTAGATAATTTAAAAAAGCAGTATATCGTTACAAATATAAATAAATCCGCGCTACTGTCTATAATTTCAGTATTATTCATGGCGATCATCTATAAAAACCCCAGTCATATAAATCCGTTGCATATTGTTTCCACCAAAGAAAGATTAGTATGGAAAAACGTTACAGCCTTATACGCAAGTACGGATATAGTGGGATTAATTAGAAATAAACGAATGGCTTTAAGTACTAAAATACATCATTATGGCGTGGTGTTGGCCTTTATAATAATATCAGTTTCAAAGTTTAATCCAGGTAGTTTATCAAAAGCGCTTGTATTATACGGTTCTCTTAGCTCGTTGGCCTTTTGTGTAAATTTATATTTGGGGGCAAGATTTTTTTTTAATAAAGATAGCAAACACATCCTGCGCCTAAAAAAATTAGCCAAATATTCATATATGGCAGCGTGTATCTTAAATTGGACATGGCAGTCAAGCTATATTAAGAACACCTATTTAACACAGGAGTCATTACAAACTATAAATAGGTTTCAAATATTAAAGTTTGTTATTAACAGTGGATTATTGTATGCCTGGATTAGTGATGATATAAAATTAATTACGCATTTATCTAAAGACTAATAAAATTTAGATAGTTATGTTTGTCGACTAAATTTAGGACTACCTTACTCATTTAACCCGTTACAATCTTTCTCAAATAGTTCTAAACTTGCTTTAAAATTCATAATAGGTGTAAATATTATATCCCGTTTAGATTTAATATAAACCCTAGCTCTATCCAAATTTAGGTTATAATACCGTATTAAATACGCGGCGACTACTGACGCAGAACGTTGTTTTCCAGCATAACAATGAACGAATATGCTTTTATTATTCTTTAGATACATATGTATTTTTTGCGTTACATTATCTAAATATGTATAGAGTGTTATCAGTTCCTCTTTCTGTAGATTATCATCGATAGGAACACGGATATTAGACCTTGATTTGGTATTTAGAAAGGGGATATCCTTTGAGCAATTAATTACAACATTCATTTTGTGTATAAAGTCGTCATTTTGAGAATCGGTTATATTACCTAACCATAAGTTTGTAATAATTTCATTCGCAGGCATTATATACAAATACTTATTTATAATATACTATAAACGTATATATGATATAAATTTGATTATTAATTACGAATTATACTGTATATTTAAATGAACAATTCGTATTTAATAATTGATGTTTCTTATTATAATTTTTATAGATATTACGCATTAAAAACATGGTATAAAAATGCTTATCCAGAAGACGACTTTGAACTTGGATACGATTATTCACAAAATGTTATCTTTCTGAATAAATTCAAAAAAATGTTCAATACTCATATTACCAAGTATAAAAAACTTTTTAAACCTAGTAAAACTATTTTAGCAAGAGATTGTAAAAGGAAAGATATTTGGAGATGCGCGTTTTATAAGGATTATAAGGGGACGCGCGAGGCAACGTATAAGAAAAATAAATTTATGGGGGGGAAATTATTTAAATATAGCTATGATCATATAATTCCTCAATTATTATCCGAAGATACAATTCAAATAAAAATTCCTCAATTAGAGGCGGACGATATAATATTTTTATCTGTAAAAAAAATACTTAAATCCGATCCTACTGCTAAAATTTATATTATTTCAAGTGACCATGATTTATTACAAATTCTAGATAATAATAAAAATATTGATATTCTCACGGCGAATTTAAAATCGTATAAGAATAAATCCAAGGGTTCGGCGGATGAAAATAATTTTTATAAGGCTCTTTTAGGTGATGCTAGCGATAATATCCCAAAAGCATTTTTACCAATTAAGGGAAAGCGTGGGGTCGGTGTTAAATCAATTGAGAAATTATATAATAACCAAACTATGTTACTAGAATATTTTGACTCATATGAAGGCAGTTTTAGTAGATATACATTAAATAGATTATTGGTTGATTTTAAATATATTCCTGTAGAATTTTTGGAATATTTTGAAAAAAATATTAAAATTTAATTAATACCCTAACACACTATATAGTCTTATGTTATAATACTATTATATGCTATTGGACCACTTGTCTATAATGAAGAAGCGACAACCTTTAGGCGTATGTCCATTATATCCATTACTTCTTTATGCATATCCTTAACTTCTAGGCGAATATATGAACCGTTTTTATTATTTGGATGCATACATACTAAATATAAACCTTCAATCTTGCGATTATAATTCTTCTCTAATAGATACTTGTAGATATTCAACTGTAGACTATAATGCCAAAAATTTGTATCGGGTAAATGTTTTAGACATTTTGTTGTGGAACTTTGCCACTTATTTTTTTTCTTAATTTCTTTACAGCGTTTCCAATCATATATAGTGAGCGTTCCGTTCGGATTTTCAAAAATCATATCCACCGAACCCGCAAGTTTAAGGTCCTCGTCCCATACCATCCACTCTGTTCGGAATGGTTTTAAATGAGCAAAATCATCGCGAAACTTCTTAAAATAACTGTATTCTATACTATCATTTTTAACATCCATATCATTATAATAACATTCAATATCATAATGCATTTTAGTTCCAGCAGCGGCGGCTTGGTCACGATTCGCTTCCCACGAGGCCTTAATCTCATCGGGGGTCATGTCGAAATATTTACTAATAATCCAATTACGACTTGCCATCATTTTAGTAATAATTTTATCCGCATCAAATTCCTCAAAGTGGGCATGAACTAATGTAGTGACGGATGTATAATTATCATCACCTTTTACGGTATAAATATGCGGCCCCTCGTCAAATACAATAAACTGGTCGCGCTCATGAGTGTGTTTAGTGGCAAGAAAGTCACCCATATTATATTTTATGACTATTTATAAAATACAATAAATATGACACATTATATCAAATTTATATACATATAAAAACCTCACTAATATATATATATAATGTCACATCATCGCGGAGGCGTAAGAACCAAACCACTTACTATAAAACCTACACGTAAAGTGAAACATAATAAATCTATATGTGATAAATTGAAAAAACATACCCATCCTACTTGTACCAGCAAGCCATTGTGTAAATGGGTTGCTACAAAAGGATGTTTTCCTAAAATAGCATATCTAAAATCAGGTATCCTTGTTAAAAAACCTACACTTGTACTTAATAAAAGTACTAAAGTTATTAAAACACACACAATTGGAAAAATTAAGAACACAACTATTCATAAACAAGACCATATTATTGTAACACCAACTCAAGGACAACCTAAGTCATTTCGTTTCAGAAAAAAAATTGCGGCTTTTGACTATGATCACACTATGGTTATACCTAAAACTAAAGCGGTTTTTTCAAAAGGGCAGGATGATTGGAAATGGATCAGAAAGAATGTTATAAAAATTGTACAAGATTTTTATAAAAAAGGATATTGTATAGTAATATTCACAAATCAATTTCAAGAGTTTAAAAAAAAGCAAATAGAAAATGTATTAGATACATTAGGGGTTCCATATAAAGCCTATTTAATTTATAATAAAACATTAAAAAAACCTGTACCTCATTATTTTAAGCAATTTATTGGTGGTAAGGCATTTGATAAAACAAATTCATTTTATACAGGAGATGCTGGTGGTAGATCAGGGGATCATAGTGATAGTGATAAGCTTTTTGCCGAAGCAAATGGACTACACTATGTAACCCCTGAAGAACGGTTCCCTTTTAAAATAAAAAACCCACATAAATTAAACGATGTGTCAGTTCAAGAAATGGTGTTAATGGTTGGATATCCAGGGAGTGGAAAATCAACTTTTGCTGCGAAGAATTTTAATAAACCTAATTATATTATACTCAGTGGTGATGAATTAAAAACCGAAAAAAAGATAATTAAAGCCCTAACTGCTGGGTTAATTGAGGGTAAGTCGGTGGTAATAGATGCGACATTTGGATCAATCTACAAGGTTAAACATGCCCCGAGACCGCGCGGACCCTTTATAAAAGTAGCAAAAGATATGGGTATTTACGTGAGAGTTGTTCATATTAATTCTTCAATAGAGTTATCAATGGAACGTAATCGCCAGCGAACGAATCCGATTTCTAAAATTGTATTTTATAAGTACAGAAAATGGTTTGTTAAACCAAGTAGTCGCGTACAGGATATGAAGGATCTTGTGGCTAAATTTGACGCGCTCGCAGTAAATAAGGTTAATGTGGATACTATCGTCGATATTTTACATACTAAAACAGAGACGGTACCCGATTATGATTTAATAAGCATCTTTGATGCTGATCAGTCAGGCAGTCTTTCGCGGGCGGAGTTTATTAAACTAGCGACAGAGGCCTCCTCGCGCAGTGAGGATATTGATGAAATAGTTACAATAGAATAAACTATTGAATATACTATTTCAACAAACTATTTAAATAACTATTTAAATAGTTTTTATATTATTAAATATAATGGAAATAAAAAAATATGTTATAAATCTAAAACATAGGGTTGATAAATTAAAAACGTTTCAAGACGAATGTCCATATGATGACGTTGAGGTGTTCGCCGCTTTTAATGGTCATATGTCGGTGTTTAACATGGACAACGATATGTTTAATAATACCCGCATTGTTGTAAATATTAAAAATTTAAAGAAGGGACAATATGGGTGTTTTATAAGTCACGTATTACTGTGGAAACAAATGATACGAAATGGCGATACATATATAATGGTATTCGAGGATGACGCCGTTTTCTGTAAGGACTTTTCAAATAAATTAGATACTATTCTTCAAAACATAGATACTATCGATACTATTCTTTATTTTGGAGGGCGCTTTATCCCTAATTATATAATGAAAAATTCTATACGTGTAAATAAAAATCTAATTAAATACGATTATAATCAAAAATGGGACAGAATGGATTGCGATAGGGGGACATTCGGTTATATTATTACTCGTAAAATTGCGGAGCTATTAATCAATTCTTTACATAATCCCCCATTTAATTTACCTATAGATGATTATATTACCTCTATATTAAGACTTTATAAATTGGACATGTATAGTACTTACCCTTTATTATGTCACAGTTTTCCCAGTTGGGAATGCGCTTATAGTGATACTAATATATAGTTGACTATCATTGTAAATAATATACTATGGTTATATAATAGAAGAATCTGACATACAGGCGAGTGTATTTAATCACCCTCTAATAAAATTACAAGGCTCCTCGTAACAAAATGAATATAATATTAATAAAAAGGGGCGCGGTCGCCATCATCTCCCTCACAGTAACTGCATCCACGAGGCGCGGATCCTCCACACTCTGGACATACAAGTGGTGGCTTTTTGCCCAGCGGTGGCGAGGCTGTTTGTGTATAAGGCACAGGGGGTGGCGACTCATCGGTATCATACTCCGCGTAGGCTTTCTGCCACTTGTCGTACGTTTTGTCAGTTGAGCGGTCGCGTCTTGCTAAAAAACTCAAAGTGCCGGCTGGCACATACGGTGGGGAAGGGGAGCTCTCTGGACCGGATGTGAAAGGTGTAGTAGAACACTCGTCGCCTATCATGTTAAAATATTCATCAGAACCCGAAGAAGTATTAACGCAATATGATGTTTGGTTTTTAAGACATTGTCCATAACGAGCCGGGGTCCAGTTCGCGTCTAAACCCCAGCACCATTTCTTAATGATTGGGGCGTTGCTCGGCTCGGGAACGTTTATCATTTTGTCAAGCTGGCGTTTCTTGACGTTTGGGGATTTGCTCGGCCCGCGTTTGTTCCGGTTGGACTCTATTTGGGGTTGACGCGCTGCGATGAGCTTCGTCGCCACGCGGTTGTTGGGGGCTTTCAGCTTGGCCCAATTTTTCTTTCCTCGCTTCACAGAGGCCATTTGTGTTTTACGGCATACTCCTGCGTAGGTGTATTTACACCGACTCGTTGTTGAAAAAGCTCCGATTTGCTCATTACAATTATCGGATGTTATTATCAAACCATTTACACCTTTCATCCCAAGACTACAATTATAACTCGAAAAGGGTTTTTTCGCAGCCACGAGCTTCTTTGGATGCTTCTTCGCAGTCGCGCGCTCCTTTGGATGCTTCTT
>TARA_B110000208_G_C11800792_1_pt1 | contig 13378 bp, 10 predicted proteins | sample TARA_B110000208 | Tara Oceans TARA_B110000208 (sample SAMEA4397426) | marine metagenome | biome: Polar Biome; feature: [SRF] surface water layer (ENVO:00010504); material: water (ENVO:00002006), including particulate matter (ENVO:01000060) such as... | depth 5 m
CGTATCTGGTACAGCAACAAAGAAGTTTGATTTAACTATGACTGCGGTTGCTCGAGGCCCATCCACATGCACCGATGCAGTCGGTTTTTGGGGGGATATAGATCAAGAGAGCATCTTTTGGAACGCAGGTATAAATATGCCGACCGGGGGAGATGAATGGTACCAAAGCTTTACAGCTGGTAGAACAGGAGCACTTTCAGGGTTCTCACTTTTGGGAAACGGCAAGTTTACTAAGAAACTGACAGTGACCATTTTATCTGGTGCAGGTCTTTTGGGTGAAAAACTGCATACCGGAGAATGGACCTTCACTACCACACAAAGTGGTCAGTGGATTACATATGACATACAAACTACCGATTTAATTGTAGAAACTGGACAAGTATACAGCATACAACTGCAGGGAACTGGTGGTGGTAGTGTTGGTGGTTTCTTGGGGGCAAGTGCAGGGCAAGGCCAATACGCAAGAGGTCGATTTCACCACACAAACAATGCAGGATTTGACGACGTAGCATTCAAAACATATGTCTTGGGAGACATGTCTAATGTATCTGGTGGTATTTGTACCCATTCACGAGTTCTTGCAACGTATGAAAAATCTGCCGACGACGAATCCTCGGTTGGCAACTACACATGTGCTTCCAACGAATTGGTAACTGGTTGGGATTTAGATTTTACAACTTACGACGCTGATGAGTTTGGTTTAAACCTAGACGCGGTTGACAAAACAACAGCTGAAACTACGTTTAAATTAGGCCCATTCATTTATACGACATCTAAATCTAAAAGAAGCGGTAAAGTGTCAGCAAATGGTGGTGTTGCGGTAGCAGTTTCAGTTGCCGCCGAACTTGATGGGAATGATATGATGAATGTATACGTTAACGATATAAATCTTCAAGGCAATCCAAATAGTGTGAATAGTGGGGATAGTGGGGATGGAACTTTAATAGAACTTACCAGTTTTGCATCAAGGATTAATGCGGATTTTACATATACTCCCAAAAATGACCTTAGTCATTCCCCCACGACGATCAAGTATGATTTTAAGGTAGTGGAAAGTCTCCCCAACGACGTTGATTTTGACCCATCGTTTACCTGTCAGGTTCGCAAAAAACGTCTTAAAACGTATAGCGCTCCTACGGGTATTCACAATTCTGGAACCACGTTGACCTTTGCAAACGCTCTCGTAGGAACCGTGCAAGGTTATACGGTTGTTCAATATAATTCTGATGGAAGCGTATCAGCTTCCGGGGTAATTTCCTCCTATACCAACTTGGGAAATAAACTGGAACTTGTGCAAAAGACCGGTGACTGGGCTACGGGTAAAATTATGGAAGTCTTCGACCCATCTGAGGTTAATTATGAATTGAGAGTACTTACGTCCCCAGGACAAACAATTACTAATAATTATTCTATGTATTTCTTTGATCTTAATAGTTTTGGACAACATGCCGTCGACCCTTGTAAAAATATTGGGCCAAATGTATTTAACTTTACGTATGACACAACGAATACTCAATATGTTAGACCTCAAGATGCTGGTGTAGTTGGTTCAGATGGTGCAAAAAACTTATTATACGATGTCGTAAGAAATACGAATCTCCAAGATGACATCGGTCAACACGAATTGAATCTATTTATTCTATTTGTATCTGAATCATGTGGTTTTCAACTCGCGTTGCCAGAAAGGATAATCATAGTGGCCGATGCTGATGGTGTTTGGAGGAATCTACCCTTTGATGCAGAAATATCAAGAGATGATTTACCCGCCCAATAATCCATCTCCTGGTTTAACAGAATAGTAAACACTTAACGTCAACCTCAATAGCAAACAAATCACCGATATTACGTCTTTTTAACCTCATCAAGTACACTCCAAATATATTACATGAATGGAAATAAAGATAAAAACTCAATTTTTAACAAAAATTGATTTGAATATATTTATATTAAATATATTCAAATCACAAATAAGTAAGAACAATTACAATATAATACTGAATATACTACCAAAACTATACACTTGTAAATATCCTTTTTTCAGGGTTAGAAACAGTTAATATTTGTAATATGGATCTTAGAGATCGTTATAGAGCTTTTACTGTATCGTTAAAAAAGAATCTTAATATTAAACAACTAGAAATGACAGAGTGTATAATCACGGATATTACTGGTCTTGATACCCATAAACTTAAAACATTCAATAGAGACCCAAAAAAGTTTAACCTTGTATTATTTTACTTTTCTATAGTCCAAATAAAAATATGGTGGACTAGTTATTTTTTAATATTTCTTGAACTAAAGAAATATTAAAAAACTGAAAGCAAATGCAGATCAAAAATATAAGTCAGAAAATCGATTTACCCCTGGATGTATTATTAAAAAAAATCTAGGAAGAAAAGTGGGAAAAAGTTAGTGAGTAGGAAGAAAAGTGGGAAGAAGTTAGTGAGTAGGAAGAGTAGGAAAAAGTTAGCGATGAAGAAGAGTAGGAAAAAGTTAGCGAGTCGGAAAAAACGGAAATCTAAATTTCACATGTCAAACACCCAAAATAGAAGACATGATGCATTTTGTTCCAATCAGAAAAAAAAACGGTAGGAAGATTTCTCAACTCGGAAGACGTACGAGCGCTTCGCTCTGTAAACAAAGAAAATATTAAAACTACAATCGAAATCGTTATCTTTTTCTGGGTATACGTACGATGATAACTTTGTATCATTTTCTAGAATGATGGCTTTTATAAATAAAAACAAACCAACGGATACTTCTGGTCATATTCCAGATATTACAAAGATTAAGATTCATAGTATGGATCTTAGTGAACTCGTCGGAGTATTAAAGAATCTTAATATTTACTTTTCTATATTTCAAATAAAATATAGAAACATAATTTAATTACAACCGCTAGAAAAAGTGACCGCAAAAAAGTCCGGAAATTGTTTAAGTACTATTTCCGGACGATTTCTTTTTCACATGTATTATTCTATTCTACTCCTTGTACACTGTTCAAATAAACAGTACTCAAGCCACCACTTACAATCAACCAGTTTAACTCCGCCCATGACAACACATCTGTTGATTCAATTTGATATGTTTGATTATGACTATAAAAACTTGTTTTGACATTAACAATATTCATATATTTCGACAATAGTAATCGCCGCGACACATCTTCCCCGCACTTTTTACATAGATGACGAAGACTGCCTGAATACGGGGTGTCGTACGCGACACCACACGTGCACGTCCAAACATTTGTATTCTGCCAGTGCAGCATTGGTGGTCTACCCGTCGTATTATTCTGACAGTACATCTTTTGATGGGTACTTGGTGTATTATACTGTTGATGAGTATCTAATTGAGTTAAAATATTCATCTATCTTCGACGGAGAGATGGGAAAAAATCAATTTTATATGTCGGTATATTTTTACTTACTTGGTACTTCAATTATCATGAAGAATTTTTCTAGTAGCTCAATTTTACAATTACTGGAACCAGTAATTCTTCTCGCTGTTTTTTGTCCCTCAGCAATTACCTCGTCCTCGGTACCATCGTATGAGATATTTCTCACACCCACTACATATCCCCACCACAGGTCACAGCTGTATCGGTAGTTGTAACAGGTTAATTTCTCACTATCATCTTCCTTATTATGTCTATTTTTAATTCTTCCCTGAATGTAAGCACTCAAAGATGTCATTTAGTTGATCCATATTATTAATTAAGTTATTATATTTATTAATAAATTTAGATAGAATAAATGAGAATAGAATTTATTTTAATAATATCTGTTATTGTCATATCGTTTTACATTAGTGTTATCTTATATATTTTATCACTACCAGGATATGCTAAAGATGTAGATACTGTTCCAAAGGCCGACAATGCTGGGGATTATCTAAATATGGTATATAAAAACGCTACAGAAATAAATGTCGACCCGCTAGACCTAAATTTCTTCTGGAACAATATACCAGATGACTTGAAGAAGGAAATACCAGTCGCTTATAATTTGTCGTTTGAATGGCCACCACCACTGGGGTCAAGAGCCAAACTAACCGCGTTTCCCTACCCCAAGGGTGGTGGTAGTACATGGCTCTCTAATTTTATCACAGGTGTAAGTTCACTTCTTGACAACACCTCTAATTCGGAAACGTTCCCTGGGTGGTTGGTTTCTATTTACGACCCCGACAACCCCAATAGCAATGCGTATGGAATGTGGTTAAATAAACAAATACCTTGGGATGCAGATACCGGTCCGGTGGCTAATCAGAAAAAAGTAATGATGGAGGTTACACACGCGTGCTACCCACCTCCCAACTATGAATACCCCACCTGCGACGATGGTGGATACTGGTTGTACATGACACCGGGATCGGGTGTTTTCTGGGACCCGGGCCCAAAATGCTTGGTCGCTAATAATAAGATTGACGCCATGTTTAAAATGTTAGAAACTACAACGGGAAACAAATATATGAAGGTTGCCGGAGAAACAGACGCTCTTTCCTTTTTGACCAATAGATTAAAGGGGACAGGTGGTGGCTTGAGTCTTATTACCGCAATGCAAAAAGTAATAGATGCGATGCAGAACAAGGTACAAGTCCCAACAATAACTGCCTTTCGCAGCATGGAAAAAAGTAAGTCATTTGGTTCATGGTATGGTTGGATATTTTATACAGTGGTTGTGGTCTTAACAATGGTCGTCCTACTTGTCTATATCGCACTTAGTATAGTAAAAAGTTTCAAGGGCAAGAGGAATGGGTTTGTTACTCTCGGTATTTTAGTAGGGTCTTTAGCAGCGGTATTTGGAATGCTGCTTATCTGGTATTTTTTGGTATCAGATGGAATGCTGACAGGGTTTGGTTATATGACATTGGATCTTGCGTTGAAAAAGTCGGGATTAACACTACCCGCCTTCATTACTTCTAGTAGAAATGGTAATAATTTACTAACAAACAGCCTTGGTATGATACAGAATTTTGACTTTCACATTGAAGCACTCGCTGGTAGTTTAGGTTTAGATAGTATTATTTTTCACACCCAGCCCAACAAAAGTGGTAGCTGGGCGGTAGAAATAATAGATGTAAGAAATACTCCGTTCAAACCCGGGACAAAGAGCGCGGAAGACTTAATTTATAAATTAGGAATATGTGGACGACCACTCGATGGTAGTACAGATAACATGCCACCGTTTATGCAGGGCCCGCTGGAATCGACGCCAGAAATCTATTTAGGATTTCAACCAACCAATTCGTGTACATGCGATGAATCACAAGTCCGGCAGACCTACGATAAAACAGGAAAACTTAAATTATGTGTTTTCTGCGAAGACGAAGATGGCTGGAATCCACTCAGTAATCAAGTGTGTTAATAATTAATCTTATTTAGAATAATTATTGATTACTTCAACTTCTCATATTTCTTCACCAGATCTTCCCGTTTCTTACCTGAAAACATTCCATACTTTGTTAACCACCGAATAGCTACATCAGATTTTCCCTTCTCTTCATAAAGCGATATATAGTACAATGACAGAGGATTATTGTCGTCTAAACTTTCCCGTGTTTGAAATTCTTTATCAAACTTCTTCGCCCTTGACAGTTTTGTTGGTTTCTTCCTTACGGGTTTCTTCCTTACGGGTTTCGCCGGGATCTTTTCAGGAGTCTTATTAGCAGTCCTATGTGTATGTCGAAGTTCCATGTATATTTTACCGAGTGTGTTTTTACCCATCAACTTACCGGTATCTTTCTTAATGTAGCCACCCCAAAATGAGGGAGCTGAACCACGCCCTTTCTCAAAGTGGAGAAGTTGGTGATTTCCAGTTGCCATAATAATATCTCTAAATTCATCGTCGTGTTTGAACCGCTTCTTTATCAATATTCTCATAATACCTGCGCGCTTATCGTCCCACTCCTTTACCCTTAATTCTATCTTCATTTTTTTCATGGCTGCTCTGCCAGATGAGGATTTTATTTTAAGCATTAGTGGTTTAATGGTAGTCTTGAACCATTCAGAACTTTCCTCCCCCGCCTTTTTTGTTGGTAATGCCGCCACATACTTCTCCCGAGCGGTCTTTACCGTATCGACAAACTTATCGGGGGACTCGATGTAGTCCAACTTTGCATAGTGAAAGGCATGTTCTACCGATGGAAAAACACCGTTTGTAAATGGTATTTTCGATGGCCAGAAATTAGACAGTTTCTGTCGCCAATTACTAACATTTCCCATCTTAACTGGTGCTTTCTTCTCCGAACTACGTGAAAAGAATTGATATATTGATTCGCGATTGTCGTCGTCTCTCTCATCGTCTCTCTTATTTTCACTTTCTCCTTCGCCGACCGGTACACTTAGCTTTGTAAAATAGTGTTTCAATGCTTCATACTTTGGTTTTAGCTTTTTTAATACTGGTATTATTTTAGCCCACGATGGGGTTTTCCTATTGGCATCTGTATTGAGATATACTAGCTGATAGAGAGCGTAGCTCATGAATTTTCTCCCGTCTGATTTATCATTGGGGTAATATAATGCTAGATACCCATCATATACCGCTACCCGCTGAACTTGCCCGGGAAGCTGGTCAAAATACACCTGAATATTTTTTATATGCTCTTTCACAAGCTTTGTGGTATATAATGATACCGATGTCTTAACCTTTTTCTGATGAGCAATTAAAGCTTTATCAATCTTCGACTTTCGAATGGATATATCGGCTTCTTCGCCGGTTATCTTTTTTATAATCTTTTTCTGTTTCTCTAATGCTTCCTTCTTAGACTTTTTAGCATGTAATTTTATGGCTATTATATTCTCTGGATTTTTTAATGGCGATTCTTTTAGAGACTTGCATAATAAGTTCACTGTTTCCATTTTGTTTAGAGCAATTTTTCTCTAAATATATTATTTCATTGAAATAATATAATATAATTCATTCTTTTTTCTCACTCATTTTTATCCCTTCCCCAGTCGTTCCGAGTCGGTGCTACCAAAGCCTCCATCTCCGCGAAATGTTTCGTCCAGACAATTAACGACCGTCAATGTAGCCTTCTCCATCTTTCGGATGACGAGTTGGCACAATGTAAAAGGTGTTGTAAGTGGTCGACATGCAATTTGTACACCATTCCCATTATGACCTTCTCCATCTTTCATCACCACCTTGTGGAGGACAATTTTTAAGGTGCCTCTGTATGTTGGGTCGATAATTCCTATACTATTGGCCAATATAAAACCACTCTTAACAATACTGCTGCGGGGTACAATTTCAGTGTAGTAACCCTCTGGTGGTTTTACCGAAATTCCGGTATCATACATGAAGGTGACTGGTGAGAGTTTTTTGACAAATGAGATAGCGGTAAGGTCATACCCGACCTCGTCATCTCCCGCTTTTGTTGGTACAATCGCATTTGTATTGTGAATTTTAATTTTGAGTTCCATTTATTTTGTAATTATTAATATTACAAAAATCAATTAGACAAAAATTAGTGGGACACTGTAAATCCCGGAGAGACTTGGTGACCGTCACTGGTAAATGCTTTCTCCGACAATGGTTTGTAATAAATACTGGAGTGGTTACTGACACTGTTAGTGGTACCCATGCTAAATTCATAGAGTTTTTGACCAGTCACTCCGACAAGAATAGAGGAGGAGCGAAGGGAGAGAGATGGTCGCCAAGCAGAGAGGGGTTGATTACCTGTGGTGGAAGTACCAGTGTAGCAAGGTTGTTGATTACCTAAGCAGAGTGTTCCAGTGGGATGAGCAAGCATGGTGGAACCATTGGGCATGACGTTGTTAGAACCATTAGTGGGTACAATCAGAGAATCTTTGAAGGGCGTGGATGAAAACTGTGCTGCTGGTAATGAGCCCATGGAGACATTTGATGAGACAATGGAGGTACCTGCAGATGTTGCTGCTCCAACATATGGATTTTTTGTTTGAAGATTTACATGTTGACGTGGATGGTGATAAAATTTGGATTTTATAGATTTTGGTACTCTTGCATCAGGGGCTTGAGTAGTTTCTACTTGTAAAGTAGTTGTTACGACAGAAGCTGCGGCTGCTGGGATAACTATTTGTGGTGGTCGTTGTATTACTGTTAATGACATTATTTTATTTAGGATAAAATATATTTTACACAATAAAAAATATGAAGCATGCAATAAAATTTAACGAGGCTGTAGAAAAATTACACCAAACGGTCGATATTTATAATGCTCGCAATATTTTATGGGAAGTATTTTCAAAAGACAAGTGTGGTAAGGCATGCGGAAAAAATATTAGGATACTAATTCTGAGTGCTCCATGTATGGGGATGGGGGATATAGTGTTCTCTAAAAAAATAGGCGACTACATGCGCCAGTGGTACGGTTCTAAAGTCACTATAGCAACTACCAAACCATCCGCTCTTCACTCTCTCAATGCTAGACACATCAATGTAATGACTCTCAATGCTAGACACAATCCCAATTGTAGAAGATTTAAAAAACTTACTATTAGTGGTAATTTACCACATCAGGACCTTATTTTTGTAGCACCCATTACATCTGAATTCAACCCAGTCCTTCAAGATGTTAAATACTTGATACCATATGCCAGTAAGACGAACACATTTTTCTTTTCAGAGTACAATGATAAGTGGGAATGGGAGACCGACTTCCCCACTGGTATCGGTGGGCATAAAATGGGACTGCTACTCACCGATCCACCCAACAATAATCGTTATTATAAGTTGAAAAATCCATATGTTATGACATATATTGCCAACCAAAGCAGTATTCCCCGAGCAAATCGATGTATGCTGGCATTTCTTGAAATGGTCGCAAAAAAATATCATTTGAAACATTCAAAATTGGACGTTGTATTACCAGCCTGGGCTTTTGAAGAATATGATCACTTTTACTACGAGCACTCTCGAAAGTTACTTAAGTACTATTCCAAAATAATGTTAAAATTACCAGGGAAAAAAGCATATACAATAGTTGAGAAGACGAGTAGAAAGACGAGTAGAAAGACGAGTAGAAAGACGAGTAGAAAGAAGAGTAAAAAGAAGAGTAGAAAGAATGATAGCGTGCTTACGTTTCGCGCTGATATCTATCCCGTAGCAAACACTACAATGACCACATTGTTCAGACACAGTTTAGATGATGTACTTGTCACAGGAGACCAGAGTTTTACAGATGTAATATCCTGCTGTGCTTCTAAAAACATCTTTTACCAAATTGCTGAGTGGAAGAAAAGTTTTAGTCGTTACTTGGCAAAATTGCTACCCAATAAGTATCTACTAAAAAAGTCCACATCCTGTGGTTCAATGGCTGCTATTCGATACGAGTCTGACTATAAGGGCTTTACTAAAAAATGGGACTTTCGACTAAATGCTCGTCCTAAATTAAATGGTATAATTCTTGCCGCAAAAGCACAAAAAGAAAATAAGAATTTTAGGATGTTAGCAACCGATATTGATGAAGCACGTGGATACGGCACACTCGCAGCAATCGACCGACTAAAAAAATTATACTAGTTATTCATTTACTTTATTTGTAAAGTAAATGTCGTTTAATATTTATGCTGTTATGACTAATCCTTCCATGGAATGTCGGTATTGGTGCGGAAATAACCTTCTTGATGCCAGACAATAGGTGGGTCAAAAGCCAGGCACTTTAAGTTACCATTCTCACACTCGTTCTTGTAGATTTGGTCGATATGTTGACCAGCATCTCCGATTAACTTTAGTATCTTTTTAGCACCTTTCAATGAAACACCGTAACACCATGTACCCCCCGGACTCTCGGCATTAGAAATACTACCCGTCACTGAGGAACAGGATTCTTCCTCGCAGGTATTTCTCAAGTCGTTTTTGTACTTTACCCATAGATTATCGCTTCCAAGTACTTGTGCAATCGTGGACAGGTATGGTGTATTTTTTGATTTCTCGTCTGAGACATCTTTATGACCACACAGCGACCCACACCCCAGATATAGCATGTCCCAGGACTTTTTACCCAAACCTTTGATACCCTCTCTAAACTTCTTCTCAAAATTTCTACCAAAGTCTACATCGTCTTCAAATATTAACATACGCTTCCACTTGTTTTTCACCATGGCACGCATAAGAACTATAGTACCGATAGTGAGAGAAGAGGCAGGAATGATTTCCTGGTGACTGAAACCTTTGGGTATTTTAATAGTGACATTATGGGTTAATTCCAATGATTTTAATTTCTGCTTGCAGGCCGCTAGACCTTGATTTTTACATCTTCCGTCAATGGCGATGAAGCGGTCTGCCTTGATATTTCGACGTTTCATCGATTTGTCCATGTTTTTCCATCGTTTTTCATTGTCAAAGAGATTAATGACAAATACTTTGTCGAAGTAGGTATTTACAGCACTTTTAGTTTTCTTTTTAGGTGTGCGCCTAATTTTCTTTTTAGTTGTGCTCATTTTATTATATTTATAATAATTTAATTCTAAAATGAAAATATATCTTTCCACCATAAAAAACAAAAAAAATGGAAATAACTCTGACAAATTTTAGATGTTGGGAAAAAAAGACAATTTCATTGTCACCATCCGGGATAACACTGTTATCAGGTCCTTCCGGGGCTGGAAAATCTTCGATTCTCGAAGCGATTCTCTTCGCTATTATCGGCAAGGGTCGCAATATCGTGATGCAGGGTAAAACCAAGTGTAGTGTAAAACTGGTTCTCAATGATGGAACTACCATCCTGCGACGGAAACGACCCAATATATTGACGCTAAAAATACCAGGTGGAAAAACCTACGAGGACGACGCCGCTGAGGGTATAATTAATACCATGTTTACGTCAAATTTTGAGACGCTAGGCTATCTCGGACAGAATAAAAATTCCTCCTTTGTATTGAAAGGACCTGCTGACAAATTGGCCTTTATTGAACAATTGGCCTTCCAACGCATCAACATCGTCGAGTTGAAAAACAAGGCATTTGAACTGTACAAGGACGAGGATAGAATATTTACAACCGCTTCAACGAAAAAAGAAATACTGGGGCAGCAGGTCGAGGAGTTGGGGGACATTACAACATCCGCCTTCCCCATCAAAACGTCGGGTGGAGCGTCGGCGAGAGATGCCGCAGAAAAAACAGTGGTATCGAATATGGAAAAAGTAGCAAGTGGTATCGTAAAACAGCAGAAACTTATTGAACAGTTGGTTCGGACTGAGAGAACCGGTGAGATGATACAAACTAAAATCGAGTTCAATAGTAAGTTGGAGCAGTCGCTGCGGCAGGAAATAACCGAAGTGGAGGATTCCCTCTTGCTGCTCGAACCTGGTATTGAGCAGCAACTGGAAAAAACGAAGAGTAATTTGTCGAAACTTCGAAGGTCTCGGAAGGCCACGGAGTTGAAGAATAAAATCGCGGAGAATCAGAAAAATATCGACAAGTTGGAGGAGGCAGAGATGGAGGAAATGAAGACGTCCGTCGATACCTTAAAATGTTGGGATAGCGGTACTCGTCGGGAAACGATGATAGAGATAAAGAAAAATGAGGCAGCGATTACCATGCTTACTGAAAAATCCCGCCTTCAGGAAGCCATCGCTAAAGTATCTTTCAATCCGGAAACCCTGCTAAAGAAGAAAGAGTCGAAAACAACCGTAGATGCCGCCTTGGACACCGCCATGGAAAATCTTCGCAAAGCCAGAGTTGCCAAAGAAATTCTGACCTGTCCATCCTGTCAGGCATCGTTGAAGATGGTGGACGATGCCTTGAGTAAAAGTGATAGCTGTACTGGTACGGGTGAAAGTATACCGGTAATTGCGGCAGAGGTAAACACCCTAACCGCAAAATCAAAAGCGGCAACATTGTCTCTCCTACGCCATCGCAATAAAAAACAAACACACGAGAATTTGACGAAGGAATTGAAAGTGGTCTCCGCAACAACGTGTGACCCTACCTGTGATTTACTAACACCGAATACTGCGTTAGTGGAAAAGCGTCGTCGCAATACCGAACTCAAAACCTATTTGCGTGAGGGCACTCGCAATGAAACCGTGAAGCAGCAGTTGTTGGAAAAGATTGAACACAATATCTTTTCCAATTCTATTATTACAATGAAATCGAAATTAGGAAAAGATAGGAAACGGTACGAAGAAAAGTACAAGGGTGGGAGAGAAGGAGCAGTAGATGGCAATGAGGAGGACTTGCTGGTGGAACAGGAGAGACTACAGCAGGAGATTTACATTAAAGACAGCGCTGAAAAGAAGTTGAAAAAGTTATCGATATCTTTCGGGGAGTGCGTGGTAAAGTTGGCGGATTTACGTGGGAAACTACCTAAAAAATCACTGACGACTCTGCAGCGAAATATTGTGGAGAAGAAAAAACAGGTAGAGTTGTTGTTGAAAAAACAGGTAAAGTACACCCGGATTCTCCACAAGATAGAAACATTTAAAATATACGCATCGGAGCGGGAGCGTCAGAAGAAATTGAAGGAGGAGTTGAAAACTACTAAAGCCGCTGCGAAAGAAATGAAGGACCGAACGACCGGCGCTGCCATCCTGCGCACCAAGATTAAGGAGGCAGAGGGACTGTGTTTACTGTCCTTCGTCCAGAGCATTCAGGGTGAAGTACAAATGTATCTCGACGAATTCTTTAGCAAGGACCCACTGTCCCTACGCCTGAGCACCCAGAAAATCAGTAAAAAGGGAACGTCGAAACCAGAGATTAATATCACCATGGACTACAAGGGACGGGAGTGCGACCCTTCCTCGTTGAGTGGGGGTGAATTACAACGAGTAATTCTCGCATTTACGCTGGCTTTTACGGAACGCTTCAACCTACCCTTTCTCCTCCTGGATGAATGTACGAGTAATCTGGACCAAGAATTGACCTCCGAAGTTGTTCACGTCGTCAAAAAGTATCAACACTCACGTCCTATCCTGTTAGTAGCCCATCAAGTCGTGCTCGGTATTTTTGACAAAGTTGTTAATATCTAATATTTTTTGTAAATTATATCTCATTGATATAATTTCGTAGTATTATTCATCTCCCTATTGTTTCGGCATGTAAGGACACGACCCAGTCTCTTTCATATAGGGGCAGCGCTCTTCCGTGCACCTCGTGTGAGTATAACTGGGGCGGAAATTATCACATGTAAGGGATACACCCCAATCAAAGGCTACATACATAATACCACCACACCTCCTCGCTTGGGAGCTTGGTAAATTGTTCAGCACGCAGTGTTTCCCGTCTTTTGACAGGTGGTGGCAGTACATAGTGTCTGAATAAATCAAGGTAGCATTGTATATGGCTTTTTCCTCCTCCAATGCATTTTCGGGAGGTCTGGTCCAGCCGCAGATGCTATTTTTTACAGTTTTACTCGTCATTTTTGAGAATATATATTTATTATTAAATATATATATA
>TARA_B110000208_G_scaffold80436_1_pt1 | contig 13268 bp, 8 predicted proteins | sample TARA_B110000208 | Tara Oceans TARA_B110000208 (sample SAMEA4397426) | marine metagenome | biome: Polar Biome; feature: [SRF] surface water layer (ENVO:00010504); material: water (ENVO:00002006), including particulate matter (ENVO:01000060) such as... | depth 5 m
CCGCGGCCTTTGCCTCGGCTTCAGCATCAGCCTTCGCGTTCGCTTCTGCATCAACCTTTGTCTTAGCGTCAGCCTCAGCCTTCGCCTTCGCGTCTGCTTCAGCTTTCGCCTTCGCTTCAGCTTCAGCGTCAGCCTCAGCCTTGGCCTTCGCTTCTGCTTCAGCCTTTGCTTCAGCTTCAGCCTCAGCCTTGGCCTTAGCGTCAGTCTCAGCCTTAGCCTCAGCCTTTGCCTCAGCCTTAGCCTCAGCTTCAGCCTTAGTCTGAGCGTCAGCGTCAGCGTTGGCAGCAGCCTTAGCTTCAGCGTCAGCCTTGGCCTTCTCTTCAGCCTCAGCCTTCGCCACCGCGTCAGCCGCCGCCTCTGCCGCCCTAGCCTCGACATCGATGGCCTCGACATCGATAGCAGCTTGTTCCTCAACAACACTAGCCGCCTCCGCCGCCGCAGCCTTCTCCTCCTGCTCGCGCGCCATCTGTGCTTCCCCGCGCGCTCTTTCTTCCTCCTGCGCCGCGTGCGACTCCGCCTGCGCCAGCTCGGCGTCCTTGGCCATCTTCATCTTCACCTCGTGGTCGTCCACGAGGTCGCGGACGTGCGTGCCGTACAAGGAGCCGTGCGCGAGCAGTTCCGAGGCGACCTGCAGAATCACGGGCTTGTAGTAGTTGACGTACTCCTCCGCGCGGATGTGCGCCCGGACCATGAGGTCGTACACGCCCGCTTCCATGTCACGCGTGGGGATCTGGAAGTGCTCGATGAGCTCCTCAGGCCAGAACGGCGTGAACCCCCCGGCTTGGTCGGGGTACTGCCCGCTTGCGGTGACGATGTCGTACGCCACGTCCGCGGCGGCGACTAAGTCTCCTTTGGTTTGCACGGAGACGCCTTGCGGTCCGAAAAACACGGTTTCCACGCACCGCCCGGCGAGGAGCATCGCCAGGCCGTCGATGAAATCGTCCAATGTATCCGCGCGCTCTTCCCCCGTGAAGTGCGTGGAGCGCTGCGCGTCGGATCGTTCCGGCATCAGCATCACCCCGGACATCTGCTGTCCGTACGGCTTTATTGTGACCCGCAAAACCTCGGAGCAGTAGTTCATGCTTTGCTTGGACGACCACAACACGGCGCGGCCGGCTTCCACCATCGCGCGGTGGTCCTTGCCCCAGCCGTCCTCCATTGGCGCGGAGGACACGCCTACTAGGTTGCGCTCGATAACTCGCTCCACGTCACCCAAGGTCATGCAGTCGCGGTCGTCCCGGACCGATAAAATCGCGGCTTCGTTCATCAGCGCCGCCAACGACGCACCCGAGTACCCGTCCGTCAGCTCCTGATTGTTGAAAGAAAAGGGTCAGTCTTGTATGGGCAATCAGTCGGAGGAATGTGGTGATTGTGAAATACTTACCGCGGTGCGGTTCAAAAGCGCGTCGGTTTCCCACCGCGCGTCGCCCACAGACGGGACGTTGAGTTTCCGCGCGTGCACTTTCAGGATGTTGAGCCGGTCCTTGTGCTTTTTCGGCACCCCGATGTGGAAGGACTTCTCGAACCTTCCCGATCGAAGCAACGCGGGATCCAGCTGCGAACTCAAGTTCGTCGCCCCCATCACGAGCACCATCTCCTGCGCCTGCCCCGCCCCGGCTTTGGTGTCGAACCCGTCAAGCTCAATCAACAGCTGCATCAACCCCGCTTCGCGCTCAAGCGTGGCGCTGTCCCGGTTGCTGTACAGCGCCCGGCTCCGCCCGATGGTGTCCAGCTCGTCAATAAAAATAATAGCCGGCGATACCTCGCGCGCGCGTTTGAACAAATCCCGCACGCGCTTCGCCGCCACCCCGACGAACATCTCCACAAACTCCGAGCCGTTTGCGTAGAAAAACGGAACCCCGGCTTCCCCCGCCACGGCTTTCGCAAGAAGCGTCTTTCCCGTTCCCGGCGGCCCTTCGAACAAAATGCCTTTCGGAATGGAAAGCCGGGCTCGCGCTTTGTCGATATCGGGTCGGTTCGCCGCGGCGACGACGTCATCCGCGCCCAGCGCTTTTCGTCGGTCGTCGTCCATCGTGGCGAACCTGGTGTTTGTTTTTACGCGGTAGTTGGGATCGAGAAACTCCTTTTCATCCGGCGACGGGACGCTCGCCCTCGCGGCTTCGAACCAGTCCTTGGCGGTTTCGCTTTTTTTTCCGCCGCCCGCCACGCCCGCCAAGCTCTTTTCTAAACTTTTCTTGCGCTTCGCTTTGTCCCGCTTCCACGCCTCCATCAGCGGGTTATCCACAGATTTCTGCGTTTCCGAAAACTCCTTGAACTGACGCATCGTGGCGATGATCGCTCTGAACTCATCCACGATTTCGTCAACACCAGCGACGTCGTCGAAGGACAGGGACTGGAACTTCCCCGCTTTTTCGTGATCCTGTCCTCCGCCGATCATCTTGGCTTTACTTTTACCAAACTCCTCCATCATATCAGCCTTGGGGGCTTTTTTGGAAAGCTTCCCTTTGAACACGTTCTTGTCCAGCCACACCGCGGGCGGGAACGGTTTTTTTTTCCTCACCTTCCGCCCGCTCTCGCCCTCCGGGTTCGGACCGAACACGGCGAGTATCAACACCGCCACGGGAAACGGCCACACCGTGGGCAACATCGCCCACAGCGCCTCGTTCCCCACGTTGTCCACGTGCATGAACTGCGACAGCGCGGTTTTGTTGAGGTGCGGGTTCTGTGGGACGAGGCGGCCTTTTTTGTTCATGTACGCTCTTTTTGTGATGTCCCACTGCTGGTCCCCCGGGATCTTCACCAGGAACCGGTACTTGGTCAACGGCCCGCGCAGCTCTTGCCCGGGGTCCGCCATCTCCACGATTATCGTGTTCCCGTCGTCGTACTGCAACAACCGTCCTATGGTTCCCGCGTTTAGGTTTTCAATCAGCTCGGGGTAACTCATCGCGCCGTCCACCGTGGGCCTCAACCCGAACTTTTCGCGTAACCGCGAAGGGTCGGGCCCCGGTTCGAACGGCAAAACCTGCGGGTACGTCGCCTCCGCCCTGGCGATCGTGTCCAAGTACCGTGAAAGAAGCTTGTCGTACTCCTTATCCGTGAGCCGCCGCATCACCGCGGGGGTTTTCTTCTCCCCCGGTACGCGGCAAAGCACCTCGCTTTCGCGATCGGGGAACTCGCCAATCTCTTCCCACGCCGCGCGCGCCTGGGAGTAACGCCGAAAGTGTCAGTCGGTCGGACCATGTGTATATCCGGGATTGGGAAGGGTATAGTAGTGGTAGGACTTTGTGACTGTACTAGTAACATAGAAACAGGTACTAGTACAGTCAAGTAGTACAGCAGCACGTCCATCAGGGGCAGTAAACAGTCGGCGGAGCGTGGAACACGTGGGGAAATACGTACCCACGCGCGTTGCAGCCGCAAGGCTTTGGCATCCTCGTGTTTGTTTGATTCGAGAAGGGGGGAGGCCCAGGACAGGAGGTCGGGTAGGGGGCCTCCTTTCGGATCGGGGGGCGGTTCCCGTTCGCTCCAGTTGACGGCTTCGGGTTTCTTCACTGAAACATCTTTGTTTTTTTTGGCGCTGCTCTTCGTTGCGCTCGTCGCACCGGCACCGACGTCCGTGCCCACGAACTCGTCAAAGTCGTCGTAGTTGAACCCGACGTCATCCGAGATCTTGGAGCGCTTGGCGCGGCAGTGCACTCGCCTCGATCCGAGGCGCGCGGCGCTGTTGGACACCGCGAAGCCCGCGATTGACGATCCGCAACGCGCCGTCCTTAGGGCGACCGGCGTCGGGGCGATGGTTTTCGATCGACGCACCGCGTGCGCCGCGAAAGACGTCGACGCGTTGGTGGAGACCTCGCGGCGAGTGTGCGCGCGTTGCTCCGATCCGCGACGCGCGTTCGCGCTAGGCGGTGCCCTCAGCCCGCCACCGCATACACCGCGCACGAATCCGCCGTGCCATCGCGACGCCGTCCACGCGCGCGCCGGGTGATTCTCGACCCCCGCGTGTCTCGCCGCCCCGGTTGCGCACGGGACCAGCGCCGCCATCCCGGGCAACGGTTGTCAACCTCGACGCGTTGGCGAACCGGTAAACCGTACCCCGCGGTCGGTATCGCACGAACTGCACGCGACGGGGGCTGTCTTGCCTCGCGCGCCTCGCCTTCTGGGCGCCGGCGCACCTCGTGTTAGCCAAAAACGACCGAGTTGATAGGGAAACGACGTCGCCGAACGACGCAGAGTCGTCAAGTCAAACGCTCGGCCTTTCAAGGCTCGTTTCAAGGCCTGCTTTTGCTGCAGGGTTTTGGGTTAATGTCGAAAAACTGTTGCGACAGCAGCCAAGTCTTCGATTCGTGTAAATTCGCACCCTATCCGGCGGCTGCTGGAAATCGGAAAAACTGCGCGCGCCCTGGCGCGCGTGCATTCTCTCAGCCGCGCCACGCACGGCCGCCACCTGAAACAAAATGGCCTCCTTCACCATGAGTGCCCGGACCGTGGCTCCGGCCGTGTCCTTCCGGGCCGCGTCCCGTGGTGCGTGTTCTTTCGTCTCCCGCCTTGCCTTCGGGCCCAGCGCGAGTGTGATTCCGGAAAAAAACGAAGGGGCGACGTCACCACTCGCGTCTCGCCGCTCGTCTCGCGATGGATCGCGCGCGGGTGGACACGTGTACGGTTCTCTTCGCGCCCCTGCGTTGCGCTCCAGGAGGAAGCCTTTCGTTGGCAGCGACGCGACGCGGACGCATCACGCGAAACCCAAACCACCACGACCCGGACCCGCGCTGACAGATCCTTCCCGTTTTCCAACTCTGCTCTTCTGTGAATGAATCGGTAAAATTCCACAGGTCGCGTCTCGTCTCGCGCGCGCAAGGCCACGCACGTCACCGCCGCGGTGAAGGACGCCGCGGCGCCTGGAAGGTACGAAGCCGTGTTCCTGATGAAACCCGGGGTGGAGGATTCCTTAAGAGCGGCTGAGGTTGATAAGCTCCGTTCCATGTTTGAAACCGGCGGCGCGACCGAGTTTGAAGTCACCGACCGCGGCGTGGTGCAAAACGCGTACGAAATCAAAGGCTTCGCGGACTCGCACCAGTACATGATCAACGTGCAGTGCCCGCGGGGGACGGTGAAGACCGTGCAGGACGCGCTCGCGATGCCGGTGATCGGCGCGGAGGAGATCATCCTTCGGTACATGTTCTTCAAGGAATGAAGGAGGGTTGCGGCATAGCACGTCATCAATCTGACGACAAATTTTAAGGAAGGGAAGAGAGCGCATTGACATGCACCCGTATTGTTGCGGAGAAGAGAGTAGAGCGACACGACCGGTAATATCACGGAACGCACTTAGGCCACACACGTACACACGGCTCGAACCCGGGGGTGTTTTGTACCACTACGCAGGGCGGCGCTTCCACTACCCCGCCGTCGTACTTTCCACTGCGCGTCACATTTTTTATTTTTCTGAATTTTAGTTTTCACTTCTTTCCATCAAGACGACGACGCGCGCACAACCCTTGGGTTTACCTATAGCCCTTGCACGCACGACCCACCGCATGCCCTCCCGCGGTGCACGGAAGCGATATCGCGACCCCCAGCGAGGCCCTTCCGGGGCTTCCCCTAGACGTCATCGTCACGCACGTTCTCTCCCGCAAAAACCTTCCCGATCCGGCTGACCTGGCGAGGCTTCGTGTGGTGAGTCACGCGATGCGCGACGCGGTGACGATGAGGGGGCGTAAGGTGGCGGAGTTGGAGGCGTGGGAGTATGCGGAGCTTGGATGTTTAGACTCGCTGCTGCGATTGCGACGGCGAGGACCTCTGTTGGATGCGGGAGGAGTTTGCTCAGCTGCCGCGAGTGCTGGGCACCTCGAGGTGCTGAAAAGCGCGCGAGCGATGGACTGCCCTTGGGATCAGGGTTACGGTTCCACCTGCGTATCGGCGGCCCGGGCCGGGCACCTCGAGATTATTAAGTGGGCGCGCGCGCACGGCGCACCATGGAACGCAATGGCGTGTGCGACGGCGGCGGAATATGGGCACTCCGAGGTGCTGAAGTGGCTGCGCGCGAACGGCTGCCCGTGGGACTCAAACACGTGCCAGTACGCGGCGCAGCGCGGGCACCTCGAGATGCTGAGATGGGCACACGAGAACGGGTGCCCGTGGGACAAGCAGACGTGCGAGTTATTGGCGAAGGGCGGGCACTTCGAGGTGCTGCAGTGGGCGCGCGAGAACGGCGCACCGTGGAATAGGGAAACGTGCGTGGAGATCGCGAACCACGGGAACCTCGAGGTGTTGAAGTCGGCGCGCGCGAACGGCGCACCGTGGGACGTGTTCGTGTCCAACGTGGCGGCGGAGGGCGGGAATCTCGAGATGCTGCAGTGGGCGCGCGCGAACGGCTGCCCGTGGGCCCAGTGGACGTGCGCGGAGGCAGCGGCGGGCGGGCACCTCGAGGTGCTGAAATTTTTGGTGGACGAAGGGCACCTCAAGGTGCTTCAGTATCTGCGCGCGAACGGCTGCCCGTGGGATAAAAGTATGCGCGAGAATGCGGAAGATGTCGCGGGTGATGGTGATAATGAAGTGAGCAAGCTACTGGAGTGGGCGCGCGCGAACGGCTGCCCGTGAGAGGCCGGTGGAAATTGTCGATTTTTATTGCACAGGCCTTCTTGGCTTTTTCGCCTTTGCATGGAGGTTGGGTATGGCCAACCCAGCGCCTCTGGCGCCCACGCCTCGACCCAGCCGCGCGTGCGCGCTTTCCGTTGCGGGTGTGGCTTCGTCCTCGTTCTCTGTGATCGAGGGCTCGCCCGAATCTTCGACAGTGATGGTGGAAACGGCCCGAGCGTCATCCGCGAGAGATTCGTCGCGCGAGGCGTTTTTCCGGGTCTCGCCCGACGCGCGGGGTTCCTCGACGACGCCCGAGGACCGTGAGGCCAGGCGCGCGACCCACACCGCGGCGGCGAGACTCGCAACAGCCGTCGCCGCGAGCCACCACGAGGTCTCTCCCCGCGCCATGAGCGCCATCTATCCTGAGGTGCGGGGGGAACTGATTTTGTTGAGTTTCAGAAATCGGTTTTACAACATCGCGTCACAGCGAAGCGCTAAATGCCTAAATCTGCTCCTCCTCCAACTCTCCTAGCAGCCTCCGCGCAGCGCCAGCACCAGGTGAAGCACCGACCCGCCTTCGATGTTGTAGTCCTTCGCAGTCCGGTCATCGCTCATCTGCTTCCCGCCGAAAATCAACCTGTTCAGGGGACAAGAGGGAGACGGCGTGAGTCGAGAGGCTACGTGCAGAAAGAGATGTTGAGAAAGAAAGGGTGGTTGGCGCGTGTGTTGTTTTCGGTCATCCACAAGACACGCGGCGGTCCGTTGCCTCCGTGACCCGCCCGACGTACCGCTGCTGGACCGGGGGGATCCCCTCCTTCTCCTCCAGGCGTTCCTTGATGCGCTCGATGCTGTCACTAGGCTCGATGTCGATTTCAATCTCCTTGCCCGTCAGGGTCTTCACCTTGATCATCTGAGGCGCGACGAAAACGAAAAGGGGGACACGGAAAAGGATGAGGCGGAGGACGTCAGCACGTGGGCACCGGGCGGGGGATAGACGACGCGTCTCTGTGATTTCAATCGCCCTCGAAAATCGCGATACATGGGCAGACACGCACCATCTTGGCGAGCGGTGGTCGGGTGGTCGAGTGCGACCGAGGCGTGGCCTAGGAGTGCGGTGCGTGAGATCGGCGTCAGTGCCCAGATTTCAAGCCAAACTCGTACACTTGCTTTTCTCAGGCCGAGGCCGCGGCCGGAAATTCCCACTCATCACACCTGGGACCGCGCCTTTGGCCCGTCCGTCGTGGGCTCGAGGTTCGCGCGGGTACGGACCTTGAGGTGAAGCGTGTGGCGACCGCGCGGTCGCCATGCGGAGCGCGAGAGAAACCCGAGGTGGCTGGGACGGCGTGCCGCGAGGCGCGAGCACGGTTGCCCCGTCATCGACGGGCACATTTAGAACCGCCATGAGCAGGGGCGCCGTGAGCAGCGCCGCTTCCGATACCGCGTCGAGGATGTCCGAGTCGCCGTCGCGGTGGCTTCCAGACGACCTTCTGGCGTTGATGAGGTGCGTTTACGCGACGCGACACCGAACCCGAACATCGCCGCACCCCCACTCCAGGTCGTCGCATTTACCAGCCACCCATAGGACGCAACGGACCGAACGTGCGTAGTACCAAACTCACCGCGCACCTCTACCCCTTCGCTACCCCCCACATCCATTCCCACAGCGAGGAGGGCGCTTCCTTCACCGGCGAGCAGATGCGGCGCGTGGTGGACGCCGCGGAGGCGGGCGTGCGCGACCGCATGGAGCGCAAAGTGCTCAAGGCGGCTTCCATGGGGTACACCAGGGGCGTGCGCCAAGGCGAGGCGCAGGCGAAGGAGGAGTTTGTGAAGGAGTACCCGAGCAGGGGTGGCGGTTTGTTTGATGAATCGAATGGCACGAATGCTGATGTTTCTACGCGTGCCTTGGCACCCGAAGGCACAGGTGATACGAAAATGAACCTGAATCAAAGCGAAGAGCTCGCGTCGCTGCGAAACGAGTTGGAAACGCTGCGAAACGCCGTCGCCGCCACGGCCGGCGGCAGCGTCGCCGAACGCGACGACGCCGGGAGCGTTTTTTCCGAGGACTCCGCGGTGGGCACGGCGGTCAGCGCGAGCGCGAGAGATGTCGAAAAGAATGCGCGAAAGCCCCCCGTGCCGCCTGGAGCGGCGGTGCACTTTCCGACGCGCATTCCGGAAGAGGACAGCGCGAAGGAACACTCCGACCGCGAAACGCCGAGCACGCCCGACAAAGACGCGAGCGACGCGGCGGATGACGAGCCTAATGCTTTTTCTGCGCGCTCAGATGGAGGCTCAGTCGCGACGTCTATCCGACCAAAAGGAAGCATGCCAACTGACGCGGGCCGGATGCCTGATGAGGTTTTCGTGGGGCGGCGCGTGGTCGGCGGGAAGGGGAAGACGTACGGTGTGAAAAATACGCCCCGTTCCGAAAACGGCGAAGGCGGAGGCGCGCCCACGGCGGCGCTGTGGGCGCTAAGCGTGTCCGCGAGGGACGGGAAGATTCCCACCGTGCGCCATGACGCCCTGGACCTCATTTCAAGCCGATGCCAGCTGTTCTTCGCGCACGACAAGCTGTCGCGCGCCACGCTGGGGTGGGCGGCGGCGCGCTGGCGCTTGGCATGCGCCGAGCCGCGAAGGCGACGCGCCGCCGCCGCGCACTTCACGCGCCGGCGCGCGCGGCGCGTCATCGCGCGGTGCTTCGCGGCGTGGGCGGTACGGGGCGCCGAGACAGAGGAGACGGCGACACGAGTGGAGGACGCGGTGAGCCGGGAGGCGCGCGCGAATGAAAGTGAACGGTCGATTTTTCACGAATTTACGTCGCCCGTATCGGCGCCGCCGCCGCGTTTGGATCGCGACGTCGCCGCTGGTTTGGTTGACCAGTTGAACGCTTTGCGGGGCGAAAACCGTGAGTTGTCGACGTCCCTGGCCGACGCGCGCGATGCCCTGGAGTCGTCAGGGCCCACGCCGCGCGAAGCCGCGCAGAGCGAAAAGTTCCGGGCGCACTTGCAGCGCCTGCAGCGTGAGCTCGAAGCGACCAAGCAGGCGAGGGATGTGGCGCGCGACTCGGTGGACCGCGCCGCGCGCGAGGCCGCGCGCGAGGCGACGACGAGGCGGCAAAGTCTGAAGGCCACGGCGACGCAAACGGGCGGGCCGGGGGACTTGTCCGGGCTGGCCTTGGAGGACCAAGACGCGGCGGCTGCGGCGACGGCGCTTGAACTCCGCGCGCAAGCCGGGAAGTTCCACGTAGAGTTTGAACGGCAGGCGCAAATCGCCGAGGCGGCGACTTCGAAACTGCGGGACGAAACGAGCTTACGCGCGCGCATGGAGGATTCGCACCGACGCGAGTTGTCATCTTTGAGGGACAAGCACGTCAGCGACCTCGCGTCGGCGCGAAGCGAGTGGGCGCGCGAAGCGAGGGTGGGTAGGGGTGCGAGCACCGACGTCCGCGCGCATGAAGCGCGATTCGAATCGCGTGGAGTTCCGCATTTGGATTCTCGTTGTGATGGTTCACACGACGCCGCGCGTCGTGTAACGGGCCCGTCAACGCAGTCACCGGAAACCACGCGACTCACCGCGGATCGCTTGGTGGCGCTGGAGTGCCAAGCGGGGACGATGCGTGACTCGGAGAATGTTGAGGAAAAGGTGAAAGGGTGGGAGGCGCGCGGCGTTTTGGCGCAAGGGGTGGGTTCTTCCCCGCCGGTGTCGCCGGGGAAGAAAGGAGGCAGCGCAGGGGCGAGCTCGTTCCCGCTCGCGCCAAAACGCGGCGACCCGGAGGACGCGTGGGGCGATTTCGGTGCCGGCGGGTCCTGGCGACGGCGCGACCCGATTCAAAACCGGCCACACGTCCCGCGACCGCCCGCCTCCGTGACCGGCAGCGAACGGAGCACTCGAAGCCGAGCGGGGACCGCGGCTGCTGTGGTGGCCGCGGTGAGGGCTGGCGGCGTCGTCGCGGTGGACGCTTTGCTCGCGAGCGGCGTTCTGGACGCGAGTGATGACGAGGAGGAGGAGTTTGGTTCTCGTCCCGGAAGCGCCGGCGGCGGCGTCGGCGGCGCCAGGGCGGTTCGCAGACCTCCCGCGTCCGCCACCCTCGCCGTCGCGCAACTCGTGATGCGCGGACACGGCAAGGCGGACGCGGAAACCGCGGTCGCGGCGGTGCATGGAAACGACGTGGATGCCGCGCACGAGTGGCTGAGACGACGTGCGCGGAATGGTGCCTTCATTAGCGGAAGCGCTTCGTGAATTCGAATTTAGTAGTAGTAAAATATAATCAAGACGGCTATTCCTCCAGAGGTGAATGTAGAAAGCGTCAGACCCCGTCAAACTTCTGATTCCTCGTACTCCCCGTTCACTGCTAAACGCGCACCCCCCACGCCGTACGTCGCGTGCACGGCTCGTGAGACGCAGTCAGGACACGCTAGTGCGCACTGATTCAGCGCGTACTCTGCTGCGACGAGCTCGCTGGACATCGGACATCCCGAGCGTTTCAGTTTTCCCGCAAACGCCGCCGCCGCGAATGCGAGCCGTTCCACCGGCAAAACGTGGCCGCACGAAAACACCCACGCGTCCGTGACTTTCCCGGATGCCTTCGGGGAAGGCGTTGGTAGCCCGAGCGGACCGGGAGTTTCAGATTCCTGACCGGGAGACTCAGGAGGCTCCAACGATTCGCCCTCCGCGGCCGCGACGACGGGCGCGGCGTGCCATCGAATGCACGTCGATTGTCCCGCGTCGGCGCACAGTGCAGCGCGCGCGCGCGACCAGCGAGACTCGTCGCTTTCTTTGCGTGTGCTCGCGCTCATCCGCGCGTCGTCGTGGTCGTGTTTCGTATCGCCCGTGAGTGGTACCCCATTAAAATCCTCCCTCACGCCGTGACCCGCATCGCGCGAAGCTGCTTCGACTCGAAGCAACGCCACGGCGAGCGCGAAGGACGCGGAGAACCAGGCCGGCTTGTTTTCGTGGTTCGTCGCGGCGTCATCCGCGGCGTCGCGCGCGCCGCACTCTGATTCCCCAAACGCCGCTCGCCGCCGCGCCGCGCGGTCGTGCCGTAACAGCAACGTCAGCGCCTCTGTTCCGACGAGATCCAGCTCCGTTAGCAAAACCGTCTCCAGCCGTGTTGCCGACAAGCAACGCGCGCGCCACGCAACGCAGACGGCGCCAATCGCCGCCGCGCGCGTCGTCGCCGTTTCGGCGCGCGTCGCGTACAAAGCGAGCGTCGCAACGAGCTCCGTTTCGGTCTCGGCGTCTTGGTCTCGGGCATTCCTGGTGTGGTTTGAAGACGGAATCGCGTCGTCAACGAAACGCAAGCGACACCGCGTCGCCCCTATCCAGTCCCCTACACATCCCAAAACAACCGCGGCGGCGCTTCCGTTGTTCCATCCCAGCGCCGCGGCGACCGCCCATTGCGGGCGAATTTTCTGGTGGCGCAGACCTTCGCGAAGGGTTTCCTCGAGGTCGCGCTGGTGTGTTAAATATCGCAGGTCTTTTTTGTATCCGCGCGTAGAGGCGGTGTCTCCAGCGGGACTAATACCTCTGGTGTCTCGCGAAGACGAGCTCGTGTTGGCAACAAGACACAGAAGCGCGGCGACGCGAATCTCCGCCGCGCCCGCGCCAGTCGCGAGCGCGTCGTTCGCGCGCGATGGGCCAATCGCCTGCCCCGCGACCGCCGCTAATGAAACAACCTCTTCCGGTCGCATCAAGGGAAGCACGGCGACGACCGCACCAGAGCAGTCAAACGAAACGTCCCCTGAAGCATGCGGGACAAGCGCCCCGTAGGCCACCGCGCGCGCCGCCGCGCAGGGCGAGCGCGCCGCGCTTTCGTCCAAGTCGTCGTCGTCAAAAAAGTCGTCCTCCTCTCCTCGCGACCCCCCTGCACCGCCACCCGGCGATGAGTACTCCACGAACTGACGCAGGGCCTGGCCGCCGTTGTGAAACGTGTCCGCGGCGGACCCCGCGGCGAGCGCGACTCGAAGCGTGGCAATTGCGGCGAGCCGAACCCGCGCACGAAACACACTCTTTGTCTCGTCGCCCCCCCGCTCGGCGGCAAAAACGTCGGCGTCGACAAACGCCGTGACTCCGGCGGCGGCGGCGGCGGCGAGCCGCGCGGCTGATACGATAAAAAAGAAAGTGTCAGTCTCGTATGGGCAATCAGGGAGGCGGAATGTGGGGAGTTGGAAATACTTACAGCGCGCGGCAGCCTCCAGGCTCCCTAAACCTTTGTGTCCTGGAGTCTGCGTTTTGGCGACGTTCGCGAGCGCCTCCGCCGCGGTCGCGGCGAGCGGCGGGGACAGCGCACCGGACGGCCAGGGAAATTCTGTGTCCGGGTGCTCCTCCGCGATGGCACCCGCCGCGCGAATGGCGGCGGCCGCGGTGGCCGCGGCCCACGCCGAGAGCTCCAGGTGCGTCGCACAGCACAAACGCAAAAAAACGCCTTGTTGTTTCTCGTGTGCTTGTTCTTGTTCTTCAGCGGTTTCTTCGTGAGTTTCCAGGTCCCTCGATGCACGCGTCGTGGGGTACCCGCCGCGGTCCAGGCGGTCCAGGTAATCCAGCGCGTCCGCCGCTCGCCACTCGCGAAGACATGCGGCGACGCACGTCGCGACGGGCGCGTTCGCCGACGCGCGCGGCGCTAAGCGTGCCGCGCGTGCGATGTCTCCCACGCGCGCGGCTTCGTGCACCGCCTCTGTGTACAGGCCCGATTCGTGGCTCGAGTTCATGCCAAGAAATAAGAGCAAAGTCTC
>TARA_B110000208_G_C11800782_1_pt1 | contig 13242 bp, 9 predicted proteins | sample TARA_B110000208 | Tara Oceans TARA_B110000208 (sample SAMEA4397426) | marine metagenome | biome: Polar Biome; feature: [SRF] surface water layer (ENVO:00010504); material: water (ENVO:00002006), including particulate matter (ENVO:01000060) such as... | depth 5 m
ATCACCACCATTATTACCATTATCACCACCATTACCACCACCACCACTACCACTATTATTAGCAGAAGCAGGATCAGTTGGAACAACATTATCGTCTAATTTTTCACTGAGTTCGTCTATACGACTATTTAGTTCGTATGAAAACTTATAAACCAAGTCTTCAAGATCTCCTCGTCCCATCGATTGGTCCATTGATTCAAAATCATTCATTTCACCAGTTTCACCTGAATAGAGTCCTGTGGGTTCTTGTGTAAGAGTTAGATCATTCGAATCCAACTCAGTTGCCTCGGACTCTTCAAAGCAATTACCACACGATTTTGGGCACGCCTGATACCCAGAGTCTCCTCTATCATTTATGTGATGACATTTTGCGTCTGTCGGACTTAATTCTGAACACGATATCTCGGGATTAATTGTGGACATCCAATCATCATCATCTTCGCATATATGAGTGTCATACTGAACGGTTAGACCAGTCAAGGGTGCTGAATACATAACTATATATATAGAAATATATAAAGAAATTAAAGAAAATAAAGAAAATTATAAGATTAATGAATCACTTGATTAATAAGCGAAGGAAGCTAATGAGTGTGTGTAATCGTTTTTCCTAAATGGGTCTAATAAAGTACCATCTATACGGTCTGATAGCTTTGTATTATCGAGAGTGTCTTTATCATTCGTAAGAACACACGAGTCCCAACTAGGTATACTACCCCCTCCCGTGGTGCTGTTTGTATGCGATGCATTAGTAGTGCGATTGGTGAGAGAGTCTGTGTCGATTTTCTTGATGTCTACATTCATAGTATCTTCACCACTCATTAGAAAGCTAGATACTTGCGTTGGAGACCGACCCTGTGATATAATCTCTTTATTAGCGTTGATGTCTGCGCGATAGAATTGATCGCTGGCCATCTCTTGAACGTTTTCACCTGATGCGATACCAGTATAATCAAACTGAGTTGTTTCTTTGCGCGTGACTCTCACGGAGTCGTTTAATCTGTCTGTTGGGAGGATTATGACTGGAGAGGGGTTATCCATATTGGTTGTATTGATAACTGTTTCTTTTATCGTGGGTTTCATCTTATCCTGTATACCGATTGTTGCGCTCAGGTAACTTGAAGATAATTGGCCCTCATGTTTTGATTCTTGTGTTACGTCCCTCTCATTTGGATAAGACCGAAAGGCACCACGACTATAGTCGTCATTACCTTTGCCTTTTGGGGCAAGGTTCCTGAAACTGTCCGACTCTAATTGTTGTTTATCAGATTCTTTAAAGAATGAGCGCCTCTCTCCAGAAATATTAGCACTCGAAAAAACTGGACCAATAACTGGACCGTTTGCAACTTGCCGATTAGTTTGTGGAATTACTTGTTCGGGTCTAATGCTCGAAGCAACAATTTCTCCCGTAGTTGTTAACCATCTGTCTTTACCTTGTTCGTAATCCTGTGGTGCGGAGTTTTTAAACACCTGTCCTTCTTTAGTTCTATGACTTATACTTTTACCGGGGAGGACCTTCCCCCCGAAAGAGACTTTTTGATTACTGATAGTCCGTGTATTGTCGATGTTATTTCGTTGAGCTTGCGCTGTAGCTAAATCTGAGTTGATGGCAGACCTTTCGTGTATCGGTATAACTTTTTCCTGTTGGAACGGTAAATCATTAGTCCTATATTGACTCGAAATATATCTGTCTTGGTCCATGGCTGGACCTGTATCTTGAAATCCGAATACGTTTCCGTAAGGGGTAGGTTTATCACCCTCAACAACCGTTTTACTCGTGTAATATTGAGCGGCACCCCCACCATTAGATGCGTTTAGGGCAGTATTTTCTTGAAGATTCATGGCCCCGGTCGTAGAGTCTCCACTGAAGTATGGCTGCATTGACACGCCTCTGTCATCTGCGCCAAATATATCGCTTGCAATATTTGTTCCCAATAGCTCGCTAAAAACATTTTGACCGTATCCCTCAACGGAATCATGTATATTGAATATTTTGTCTTTACCATTGTTTTGGTTCACAACATTGCTTCGACTATCGAGTGATTTTTCGTGGGATCCCTGTAATAGTTTTTTCTCAATTATTTTTGAGTCGGCATAATTGTTAATATCATATACTGAAGTTTCACTGGTTTTCTGTATTTCGGGTTTCATAACGGTGTCTATATTGTGTGATTCTTTTGATTCGATCAAGTATCCTAAACCCACTAATCCCAAAAAAATCGACCCCTCCATGGTATTATACTACTATAGATTCTTTTTATTTCGGGTTAAATATCTCGTGCGTTAGAATATTTATCAGGTGGTCGTTAAAGTAATTTCTATGCCAGTATAAGAATATGAAACAACTTGTGAAAGGGATGACGAGATGCGATATATTATTCATACTCTTTCTAATTACAATCGTTGGATATTCATTCATTTATAATGACCGCGATTGTGGATGTAATACCTAGCAGAAGGTATTGTGATTGTCCAGCGAACTTAATACGGTGTTCTCTCCATTTCGAGGGAATGGTTCCAGAGCATGCACCTGAGGGTCCAGGTGTAGGAACTGAAATCGATTGATACCTTGTTCTTTAAGGTCAATGGGATTATTTATCTGCGATACCGATTCAGTATGAAAGAATCCATCTTCTTTTAGAATATTAATATCTTTAACACTCTTTTCAGGTGAGTATTTGTTCGAGGGGTTATTCGTCAGTGGGAAGTTCAATAACTTAAGATCCGACTCCACATCGGTAAACTTTGAGCCCACCCCATATCCCGTTAAACTTGAATAATTTCCCACAGACTGAGAGTATTTTAAATCAGTCTGAATATCATTATCTGTCATAAAGTCAATCGTATTGAGAGATGAGTTCATTTATATACACTTAGAAAATAGTTCTTAACCGACGTTAGGTTCATTCTTATCCTGGCAACGTCGCATATAGTCTGCATTACGCGCCATCTGTCTGGTCGGCAATCCGCTACGGACCCAATCTTTTTGGGAGTCTTCTGGAATAATATGTTTAGTATTTTGCACCTCTTGTCTCAATTTGGGAATCATAGGTGTGAATATATTACCGATGGTGATTCCAGAGAGACCGTTGCATGGTCGCTGATCAGTCGTCATATTACCGGTTTGGATGATGCTCTCGGTATCTACTGCGTGATGACCATACACGTAGTTCCCAGTAGTTAAATGAGGTCTTTCTTGGAGTTGATTGATATATCTTAGGTCTGTCAGTTTATCTGTACCAATTCTTAACTGACTGTCTGTATCAATTAGACAACCCTTCTCACCGATCCAACCCTTTCCCCCCTCAAAGTTAATGACAGGTTGTGATAACTGTAATTCGCGGGCGTCTTTTAGTTCACACCCGCAGCCGTGAAAATTATCCATCGTATATTTACCTGAACCCCTCGATTGCGTGATATCTATATCAACTGTAGTTATATCATTATTTAAAGAAGCTCGATTGAAGAGAGAGAACTCTTTTGCATCAACCGACTGCTGTAAGCATGAAGCTTCGACCGTTTCATCTTCACCATTAAAACCAGCGTAATTATGAACCATTTATATCTACTCTATATTTTATTTTATGATGAGGTTGGACCGGAACCTACCCCTCCCGAGGGCATACCACCACCGTTCCGGAAAGAAAGACAGTCAGCCATATTACCCTCTTTACAAGTGGCTGGCGACCCATATAACCATTGCGCAAAAGTTCCTTGGTCGTTAGGTATGTCTCTCCCTGGGACTGTGAAAAATTGTCTTTGAGAGTTTTTATTGTTAAAAATATCCGAATATTCTTTATAAAGACCATCTTCGAAGTATTCATCTATCTTTTTTTGGATCCCACGGTTATCGAATGAAGTACACGCCTCATTAACACTTACATTGTTCCCATATTCGGTTAATAACGGGTTCATGAATGGATTATCTTTTGTGGGGATGCGACAAGAATCTTTTAACCCGACAACACTTTCGGCGTCACCATTTATGCTATTTATGATAGCATCGTCCAATTGTATCGCATGGTTTTTCTTGTAAATAATATATGTCATTATTGCCGTGACCAATGGAATGTAAAAAACATTCGTATTATTCCGGTTGTATAAAAATACAAGGAGACTGTAATACAAAGAAAATCTTAGGATAGCGTTTAGTTTTCGAATTAAGTCATAGTTATTACTGGGAAATATCTCTAATATATGGTTTCTATTGTATAAGATACGTATATCGCTCGCCCAAAACAGTGTGAACATTCTTAGTGTATATTATATATTAGTTTTATTTTCTGTCGGCTATTTTTTTCTTAAGTCTCTCTCGGGTGGGATTACTTTGACCCTGCATTTCCGTTCTCATTTGTTCTCTCTTCTGTGGTCCCATTTGTTGGGCCATCTTCTGAAACATCGCAAACGGATTCCCCGAGTCCGTTCCATCGGGAGTACCCATCATACCACCGAACTGTGATAATATGTCAGAGCCCATATTTTCACACATATCCAACGCTTCTTTTTGGAGGTCTTCCTTAGATACACTATCTTTATCCACCCTATCATTTACGACAGTATTTATCCCATCAAATATTTTAGCGAGTCCACCATCAGTTATGAGTTTTGAAAACACCTCACTCATATCACTGTCGTCGTTCAAGTCACCCAGCATTTCGTCCATGTCCAGACTATTTGAGACTGCTTCTGCTATTTTCCCAATCTCAGAGCCCTTCAACATATCCTCCAAGGGATTGAAACCGGTATCCGTCGTTTTCTCTGTTGTTTCCTCTGTTGGTTCCTCTGTTGGTTCTTCTGACGTTTTCTCTTTCGTAGAACGTATGTCTTTACCCAGCTCTTTTATATCTTTTAATTCACGAACAAGAGTTTTGTTATCAGTGTCAACAGTATCCATCTCCCCCGACGAGAGAGAATCTAAAGCTGTTTTTAGTAGATCATTCGCTCGATAGGAAACATCCAGAAGACAGAATGTTTGAAAATATTTCCAAATGCTTTCTCTAGTCTTGTCATTTATTTTAGAGGACCAGATATCTTTAAAAGAAACTCCCGTTAACAAAATCTCGTCTGATAAAAATATACTTTCATCTCTATCTTTTATTCGACGCGATATCAGATTTATACGGTCCATAAACTCAATCATTATCTCGCTATCTTTGAGTGAAAAATCGGTGGCATCTATAATACAATTGTAATTATTATTGATGGCGTCTTCATATTCAGGAAAGCTAGTTGTTATCTCCTTTACGAAGGAACGGAATACTTTCAAAAGGTGAGTGCTAAGTGTATCGTTGTCCATTTATTGTATCTTTATACTTTTTAATATCTTTATACGCACTCTCACTTTAAGTGTTATTTCCGGTTATTCATAAACTCCTCATATTGTTTATTAAAATCCTCGACGCGTTTTGAACCACCTGAATCTTCAGTATTACTCTGTGGGGATGCATTTGGTCCGGAATCAACTGAATCAACCGAATCTAATGCAGAGAACCCCCCCGTATCTTCGTGGAACGTATCTTTAAAATTATCATTACTTTCAGTAATCTCTGAAAACCCGAGAGCGCAGGCGCCACCGGGACACCAAGCGTCTAATTCCTTTTCGGCGGGCTCAGCGGTTTTTTTGTCGGCAACTTTCATTATTTTTGATGCAAAATCATTCATATAGTTAAAAAGTGGTTCACCACTTATTATTTTGCCATTGTGGAACAACGCTGGGACAGATGTAATGAATGACGGACATGTCTCATTATCGATATTAGTAACGTTGAAGTGTCGTAGTAGGTCGTGTTTAGACAGTCCCACAATTAATCGGACACAGTGATCACACCTCTTACTAATAAATATCTTTCTATCACCCATTTATATAGTGTGCCAAAAATCTATCGAAGAATAAACATAAATTTGATTTAAATATAATATTACACTACTATAAAAAGCAGAATGAAAATAACTATTGAGAATCCGGTCACAGATGATGAAACACTTGAGTTTGTAATCTCGGGAGACAGGGAAGATGGACTTGAAAAAAGCATAGTGAACTCACTTAGAAGAGTTCTACTTACAGAAATACCCTGCGTGGCATTCAGAGTCGATGAAGGCAAACCAATGGATATGAAAATGGAAGTTAATAACACTTCTTCACATAACGAGTTCCTGTTGCATCGCATCTCTCTTATCCCACTGTACATCGACCCACTAACATACAACAAGGATTATCTGTTCCAATTACAGGTGAAACTCGACTCACGCGAACCATTCCTATTTGTAACAAGTGATATGTTTACCATCTACCCACTTAAAGAAGACATAGATGTTGATGTCAATCTTAATGATTTGGATATTAACAATTATGACCTCTTAAAGAAATTAAGCGATAAAGAAAAGAAAGAAATTATCAGACCGTATGTCTTTAAGGGAAAAGAATATTACAACCTTATCACCGAACTTAAAAATACCTATTCAGAAGACACCAATTTTCAAGAGATTTCGGTTTACGGATCACCGTCCGTATCGAATGGTAAAGAACATTCGAGGTGGAAGGGTGTTTCAGATGCAGTCTATACATTTACAAAAGATGATGAACAGTTTGCCAGTATCGCCAAAGAAAAAGCTGACCTTAAAAATATCACAGACGAGGCTGAACGAGACACATTTATCCGTTCTTTGGCATTGAGTGAATCTGAAAGATATTTTCACCGGGATGTAGATGGAGAATCGTATAAATATGATTTTAAACTAACGAGTCTGCATCTTCTTTCCCCAAAAGATCTCTTTATTCTATCGAACAATATCATGAAAGCTAAGCTCGCCTCACTTAAAAATAATCTTATTCTTATGATCAAGGGAAGCGAATCATCTGTATCAGTTTCGGCTCATGGTCGCGCACCGTCAACATACGATATAATTGTCCCCGGAGAAGACGATACACTTGGAAACGTAATACAATCACATGTGGTTAAGAACTTTATTGATGATACATCTTTACTACACACATTCGGATACGTACGTTCCCACCCCCTTGAGGACCATATCATATTAACTATGTCAATAAATCCAAATCATAAGCTGTATGATTCTAAGGATGACGTTAAATTGAGTGGTTCTGTTAAAGTTCTCGAAGACGCCATTAATGAAATATCCAGTATATATGACGAAATTATATCCGTATCAGAAAAACTACTTTGAAAAGTTCTTCACAAAGATCAGTCGCTTCGATGGGGTCGCCAGTAAATAATCACGTATATGATTCACTCTTATCTTCTTCCGGGACCTCAGATAAATACCATGGATATCTTTAATTAATGGTTTATATTCATATTTAATATCTTTAAAAAGATTTTCTTTTTTAACATACGTTGAGTAATATGTATCGTATAACTCATTTGTTAGGTTCTGAACAAAACTACGAGTTTCTGAAAAACATCCCGTGTCCTCTGGAAAATAACTGAGATACTCTTTCAGGTCCCCTTTTTTTTGAAGTTCGAGATATAATAATGATTTATTGTTTAAATTTAATTTAATGTCTCTCATACGTTTGAATAGTGGCGTCAAACACTTAAATCTCTCATTATCAATTATGACAGTATAACCCTTAACACTACTGTCCATCATATTCATTTCAGACGGACTACTGAGCACTCGTGGTGTGGGTACTGAGCACGCTTCATCGATAGACACATCTTCATTATTCAGTGGATCGTATATTTTCACGAGAACTATCTCATCTGTGCCTATCGGTGAAACATTTCGATTCTTCTTATTTCTTAGAACGAAAGAATACGAATAATCCTTATTTAATCTTTCATAATCCAACGTAAATGTCTCATCAAACAGTTCTTTGTATGTCTTAGTTAGAATCCATCTATTACTACATCCCAACGTAGAACGAGAAGACAGATTCCACTTATCGTTATTATAAAATACATTAATCATCGTGCCATCATATAACTCAGTAAAAGTAGTACCGTTATCGGTAATCAAGCTACTAAAATATTCATATGAAACTTCACGAGACTTAGAAGGTGGTAACACGTTGAGTCTTCCCGTTTCATAATTATATACTGCGCCCCGACAATGTCTATGCCACTTTTCAGTATAGTCCTCATCATTTTTCATCTTTAGCACATAACATTTCTCCTGAGAGTAACGCCTATATTTAACTCCATTAGACTTTAAGAAAGTGGGTAAGTCGCTTGCGTTTTCATTCAGGAGTTGTGTTATTTCCATCTCTTAATGATAATATACTTCACATATTTTTAAGTATAAAATATCTAAATTAATATATAGTTATCATTTATGAGTCAAACACAGTCTACCGAAATGTTGTCTGATGGGTGGGGAGATCAGATCGAATGGGCCGATACAGAAAATTGGACATCTAGTCCGGCACCAACTGAATGGAACGATACCAGCAATGTATGGGGAACTACGCCAATACTCGGTGAAAGATATATAGTCTTGTTCAATGATAAGACGATTTTTACTGGAACAGTTAACGAAGTCGAAAATGCTGAAAGTAAATATTTCACTATCGTTAATGATGAAAAAACGTTGCTTTTTCAATTGGCAGATAATGGAACTATAGAGACTAAAACTCATGATTATGATATCGCGGATATTGCTCGTGTCAAAAAGTATGACATGAAATTATTGGACGCCCCCAGTCCAGCCCAAGAGAAATACGAGGAAATCAACGATATCGCTTATACCGTAATCGATGATAACGACCGAGTTTACTCAAAACAAGAACTAAAAGAAATACTTATCTCAACATTATATTCTCAATATAACGCTGATAACATTAGCAAACCACTAAGCGAAATTATATCATATGCAGATATATTACTCGATATTTCAGGTGAACAGGTTATGTCAAAAAAAACTATAGGTAAATGGTGTATTCCCATTATCTCAAATGAAACACGAATATATACTGAAGAAAAAGAAATATATGACGAACTAAAAGACCTCATCGAGAATGATAAACTTATCATCGATAAGAATACAAAACACGACAAAAACTACATCGGGTTAATGAAAAACTTACTGCATCTTGCTGATAACATTATTCATGATGAAAATAACACAGACTTAAAAGTCTCGGACTATGAAGGTAAAATGTATCGCAATTGCATCGGTGCGAATAATTGTGCAGGGATAAATGGACTCTATACATTCGACGAGCTCAGAAACAATAAAACCATGCGAATACCCACGTCTTTTGATCGTTCTACGGGAAACTCAAACTTTTTAGAACTCAAGAAACCCATGCCAATAAATGTAGTCGGTATCTTGACAATTCCATACCACTACTTTCCATATATTTATGAAAATCTGTTTAACGATAACTCAATGACACTTTACGAAAAATGTATTCTACAAGATTTATTAAAACAGACCAACATTCAAAAGAGAAATGAGTTCAAAAACAATACGATCATCAGTAAGCAATTTACCAAAGAGGACCATACATACGAACTGAATACATTTACTATTCATACACTCAATAGCAAGAATAAAACCGAGCTTTTCAGTGATATAGAATCTATAAAACCATCTGTGAAAGAAATGTTGACAAACCTGGACGATAAAATAAGAGAGAGCATTAAAAGCTATTTGGATATTACGAAACTATTCGTAAATTATGAAATCAATATAGATGATTTAGAAAAAGATTACATTTACGTGAATGAACTTATAACACGTAATTCTAACGTCGCAAAAAAGAACACCAAGATATTCGCTCTTAAGAAAAGAAAACTGGTTAAAAAAGAACTCGACATTGAGAAAAGAATAACACTATCTAAGGACATAATATTCACTATGCTGAATATATCTCGTCGTAATATATTCATAAAACGATTTATAGATACTTTCTGCGTCGATAGTTCGACAGAAGATCACTGGTTTGTGGGCATACACGACAAAAAACGATTGCTTTGCAAACATTACTCATACTTATCGGGGACAGCGGATGAAACTGACTTTTTAATTATGAAGCAGCGATATCAACGACTCCCACCCGAAGACGGAAACATATACTGCAAAAATTGTGGTGAGTTCATTTGTCAAGAAGAGTTTTCACATGAGGATGGTTTTGTCAACGACATGCCCTCTTCGTCAAAAGAAATACTTCAAGTAGATATCGATCCTTTTGAAAAATATGATGAGAGTGATATGAACAATATAGGACTATTAAAAGATATCTCTAATGGATTGGGAGTTACACTCAACGACGAGGATATAGTATTGATAATTGACACATATACATCTCTGAGTGAAGATATCGTCGCGAATAAAAGATATAATACCCTTAATATTACAAAAACCGATGAACATCCCCGAGTTACCGAAATAAAGAAAACACATAAAAAAGATAAAGCTACTCTCCAGAAGATGATTAAATCATTCCAAATTTTTCTAAAAGTAACAAATCGTATTGTCGTTTTAGTCAGTCTTTCATTATTAGTCATCGGAACATCTACACCCACATATGATAATAAATATATCCGTGAGTTCAAATTATTTATTAACGAACAACCACGGAGCATTAATAAAGATTTCGTTAACAAAATAACACACGTTCTCAAAAAGATCTCACATACTTTTGGAGAAAAATATGATAAAATATACACAGAGCTATTCAACGAAAAAAAAAGCTACGATGTAGCTTCGGTTGACGAGCAAATATGCAATACAATACTGTTCTTTTCTTCAAGTAGCTTCCCAAAAATATTAACCAGATTCGAAACATATGTATCCTTTCAAAAAAGCGTAGAAGATGTTTTCATAAAATACGAATGGCCTATGTACAAACCTCTTAGTAATAACAAATTGATTAAAGAAATTAATAAGATTATAAGAGATGATAAAATATCGGTAGAATTATTACTAAAAACGTATAATGTCATTAATGTCGAAAATATTACAGGCGTTGCAGGCATTAATGAGTACAATCTACAAGGAGAACTAAATATACAAAATAATGATCTTATTAATACTGCGTTTCAACGATTATTTAATATCTCGGTTAGTCTCTATGGTCGAACTGAAAAACCGAACTTCTTCATTGATTCAAATATGGAAAAGTTTTTCAATGAATCCAATGATGATATTAAAGAAGTCTGCTTAAAAGGCGGTTACAACGACAAGACTAAAACAATGGGACCAGTGATATTTAAAAACCTAAGAAATAAACTTATACCAGCTATACTGAAAGAAGTATACGAATCCAATGATAACAATCTTTCACCGTGTTTTACGTTGAAAGAACACTGTAATGCATATATTCACGTTAACATCAATAATTATGACCTGTCCATGATGAATGTTCCCTCCAAACGATTCTACACCCACACAAAACCAGACATATTCCCCTCAGTAAATTATAGTCTTATTACAGACGACCTGAAAGACAAAATATTTAAGACGTATGCGTTCGATCCAGCGAATAATATAATCAAACGTGAGATGAATACTGAATATCTCGGAAAGTTCATACTGGATATATCACACGTCGCAACTATCGAGATTGAAGACAACGTTAAAGCATATGAAAAAGATATCCCCAGAAATGAACTAAACTTTCATAAAATAGTCGAATATATTCACCTGAAAAATCCCCTAAGATTTAATTACATATATCTACCACAAAAGATTACAGGAGACTCGGTAATCAATTACACACAAAATGCACACATAAATGAGTACTCTATGCTACTCGATGGTAAGGACTATAGTTTCGATTCGGAAAAGTTCCTGCAAATCATACAAATCTTAGACGATAATATAGAAAATATAAAAGATCTACAGAAAGATCTTACAAAGATCTATATCGAAATTGAGGACAAAAACGATGAGTTCCTTACATATATCGCACAGAATATGAACGCCATGTTTAATGATAACCCATCATTAAGGACTAAGTTCCAAAATATTTTCTTCCCAGGTAGAGCATCGCATATTAAAATACCCGAAGATACTAGACAGAAGTTGGAAAGTTATGGACCAATTAATTATAAAAATATCAACGAGAAAAATATCGAAGATATTTTTAGAGTACTCATAGAAGACGATATCTTTGATCTGGAATATATAAAAGATATAGCTAATGATATACTATATCTTCTATCGAATATAGTTAATAGCGGATTTAAAAACTCATATATCCCCAAGTCATGGAAACTCAGCGATACAAATAAAGACTGGTACAAGAAATACGTTGATACTCGATTCTTCTCTCACCATAGAGACATATACAAAATTAAAAACGCGAGTAGTTTTAGCGAATATTTCGACCCAAAATTGAAATTACAGTTCTCAGAGTTATTCATAAAGATTCAAAAATGTGTAAAGTATATTGAGATACAGCGAAACTCATATGAAGGTGTCCTAACTAAAAACATTAAATCACTGTGGAAGCACGTTTATTTAAACGTTATTAAAGAGTTAGTTATGTTTTCAGAAGAAATTAAATATAGAGTAAATATCGAAGATGATATCTCGGACGACTCATTTGAGAAGTTCTCATTAGAGATTATAACTCATCTATTCGAAAAAAGATATGATACAACATGGGTTTACTCTAATATTGATAACCTGAATGGATTATTGGGGATTCAGAAAGAAAGAGAAAAACAAAAACTCATCCACAAACTCGATGGTATGACTAATGACAAGAGACACGCTACGACCGAACTACACACAATTGGAACCAAGAACTATTTCAAGGCATCGGAAATAGAAAATATGGAACACATCGAAGACGAAAAATATAAAAACGATATGGAAGATGAATCCTATATTAATGAAATGATGAATGGAGATATAATCAGCGAACAACACTTTGTTATAGATGATGATACCTTAAATGACAATTATGATACGGGAGAACAAAACGATGAAGATGGTGGAAACCTGAATTAATATGGTGCTAAATAAAATATGTGATATTATATAATGAATATACCTCCCGACCCACCAATTGATACGACTGGCCCGCCAACCGAAAAAACTCCTATGGGAGCAAGTCCTATGGGGGAAACGCCTATGGGAGCAAGTCCTATGGGGGCAAGTCCTATGGGAGCAAGTCCTATGGGAGCAAGTCCTATGGGTGAAAGTCCTATGGGAGCAAGTCCTATGGGAGCAAGTCCTATGGGAGCAAGTCCTATGGGGGCAAGTCCTATGGGTGGAACTCCTATGGGCGGTCCTGACGCTGCTGAACCTATGGGCGGTCCTGACGCT
>TARA_B110000208_G_scaffold25744_1_pt1 | contig 13240 bp, 13 predicted proteins | sample TARA_B110000208 | Tara Oceans TARA_B110000208 (sample SAMEA4397426) | marine metagenome | biome: Polar Biome; feature: [SRF] surface water layer (ENVO:00010504); material: water (ENVO:00002006), including particulate matter (ENVO:01000060) such as... | depth 5 m
CACGAGAAGAAGAATTTAATGGCCACTTAGAGCAGGCCATTACTGATGCGCAGCAATTGCAGAGCACCCTTAACCAAGAGTATGAATACCTGAAAACTAGCGACTTGAAGGCTTTCCAGGAACTTCAGGCACGCAAACAACATGACGTTCAAACCATTCAGCTATTTGATGCCTTGCGTAATAAGTTTTGTACGGATTCAGGTATCGACAGAGAAGATCAAAACTTTAGCCAACACCTAACTATGGCACAGCAGACGATGTGGCAGCAGCTGTTAGATTTATTAGCTGCCTGTGACAAGATCCACCGTACCAGTGATTTCTTTATGCGCATTAAGCTAGAGTCAATTAATAAGGCCCTAGACACGTTAGAACTTAATAGCCCAGCAACCAGTACAAACTTATACAACAATTTAGGCAATGCCTTTAAATCTAATATTGGCCGTAGCCTCTATAAGGCCTAAATAAAAGAATTTACTCGACCCATCCTAACTACACTTACATAGCAGATTGTTTTTATGGCCATTTTTAACACCTTAGCGAATAACCCTCAGCTAACCTTATTGATACTGCTGGTGGTGATTAGCCTAATAGCCTTAGTAACAAGCTTAGTTTCCCTTTTGTTAGAGCGCCAAGCAAGCCAGCTATTGCTCCAGCGCCTGTCAGACTTGGGTTACCAGCTTTTAGAGCAGCGAGAAGACTACAAACAAATAGAGAAACACCAAGTTTTAGCGGCTAAGCACCAGCGATCTACAGACCGAGTATTACAAGATATCTACGGTTTAATTGATACTAATAACCAAAAGTTAGACCGTATTAAAGACCAATCTAGTTCAAATGGAGCTTTATCTACAGAGGTGCCAAGCCAAAATAATTATGAACAGGCTATAAGGATGGCCAAGGACGGTATACCCGGCGAAAAAATCCAACACCTGTGTGGGCTCACAGAGGGTGAGGTTACCCTCATCTTAGACCTGCACCAATAAACCCCTTATTCAAACTACTTTTTCATCACCAGGCTTCATACCTTTGAGCCTATAGGTGTAAACCAATACCTCTGCTACCAGGGTATAGAGTGACTGCGGTATTTTTTCGTTGATATCAAGCAAGCCTAAAAGCGCTACTAACTCCTCATCTTTTTTAATAGGCACTCCTGCGGCAATGGCAGCGTCAATAACCTTTTGAGCTAAATCACCTTCACCTTTGGCTATAACTAGCGGTACTGGGTTGCTCCCATATTCTATTGCAATGGCCTGCAGTGGCTTTTTCATACATGAACATCCAAAATAGCATGGGGCGGGTTATGCCTATCTTTGGCATCATTGTCTTCCAGTGGCCCCACACTTACATGTTGCAGGTGTATGCCATGAGTCTGCAGTGCCCTATTTAATTGCTGTTTAGAGCTATTTACCAGTGGGGCTAACCACAAGGTATTACTAGCAAAGTGCAAGCTGGCGGTTGCCTCATTAGTGTCCACTGCTTGAGTTAGCAACAGGTTTATTTGTAAATTACCTAACTCTGGGCCCTGATGAGCAAGGCTAATAGACCACTTTTTTTGACTAAGCTGCTGTTCATTTTGCTGCAAGGTGATCATCAAGTATTGTTGGTCAAACCAGGGCATTAACCATTGATAATACACCTGGTTATTAACAAGTGCGTTTAGGGCTTTTATTTGACTAGAATGCAACGCCTCTAACAAAGGCTTAGTCTCATGATCAAAGCCTTCTTCTAAGGCAACTAATTGTAATAAGGATTTAAGGTCATTATTAGGTTTTGCCGGCCCCACTATAGACCTAGCTCGTGTTTTCTCATGGCCCCTACTTTCGCTAAATAAGCCACTCATCAACAGTGTTTTTTTTATATCCAGGGCTTTTGGGTTACTTGGTAATTGCCAGAACTCGTTCAGTAAGGCTGATAATGCAGTGGGCATTTTGGTTTTGGAACCTAGGTTTGATAACCCTACAGATAAATGTCCAGACAGCCATTTTTGTAACGGTGCAAGGCTATCTGGGCGATATAATAGGCTGCGTAAAAAAACGTTTTGCTCTAATACTGAGGACCTTGCCAACTGTCCAGGTCGTAACAATTCTAGGCGTGGTGGGCGTGAGTCTGGGTCTACCACTTTAAACAATAATTGTTCCCCAAGTTTATGGGCTCCGGCGTTTGCAGCAGCACTAAAAATATTAGCAGGCGTTTCAACTAATAATCGCGGTTGTAGTTGTACTACAACCCCCTCCATTAGCTGGCCTTTTGTTAAAGTGGTTAATGGCATTACAGTGCCTTTACCAAGGTTAACGGCTGGCCTGGCCAAGCCATTGGATGGCAATAAAGGTCCGAGCACACTGTTGATCATCTTCCCTCCTATTGCATTATCGATTGATGAATTATTGGTTAAGCTGCGCCTATGAAATGAAGCAACACTGAGCCATTATCACCGACTAAACAACAACCTGTTATTTATCTGGAAGCAACTCAATGTAGGCACTATTGCAAAGGCTGCCTTAGCCTAGCTACTGCTTAACCCCAGCTATATCTAATACCACTTCAACTCTGCGGTTACGCGCGCGATCTTTTGAAGATGCATTATTGTTTAAAGGGGCAGTAGCTGCCTTGCCTGAAACAGAGATACGCTCCTTAGGAATGTTCATCAAGCTAATTAGCGAATCGGCTATAGCTGCTGCCCGAACTGCCGATAAATCCCAATTACTTGGATATACACTACCTAAAGATGGTAAGCGGTCGTCCGTATGTCCAGTAATAATAACCTGCCCTCTATTTCTATTAATGGCATCCCTTAGAGCCCTAAGTACAGGCAAGGCAGTAGGGTTAATCTGCGCACTATCATTTGGAAAAGTACCCTTTTGTCTGAGTCGAACAATAATTTTAGTCCCTTTTCGTTCTACTTCTACTAAGCCTTGGGTGAGCTCTTCTGAAAGTATCATTTGCAGTTTGGCCACTTCTTGCTGCGCCTGTTGTTGTTGCTGTTGATACACTGTTTCATCTTGCTGATCCTGCTTAGACTGCTTTTCTTGTACTTTAATGGGTGCTTCAGTAGCTTTTTGGGCATCAGAAATTTTTGCATAAAGTTCTACTGTTGCTTCAGTCACAAAGCCTAGTTCGTTGTCGCTTTCCGCTTCACCTACGCTGCCAGGGCCTTGCAGCTGAACGACAAGCAAGTCATCTTGAACAATTATCTCAACCTGGCCATTGGCAATCTCTTCGGCTAAGATAATTTCTGCCTTTTGTTTTTCGGCATCAATATCAAAGTCATGCTTTTTTATCTCAGTTCTTAAGATTAAATCTTTTTGCTTATTATTAGTGGTCTCTTGCTTTACTTGATCCAGTATAGTTATCTGCGCCACGGTGGGGCTAAATGTTTGAGATAATAAGCTAGTACCTTTTGGGGGCTGGGGCGCTTCCGCTTCTTTTTGCACACCAAAGGCATTTTTCATAGAGCCCGCTATTTGTTTATACTTGAGTGACTTGATTTCTGAAAAGGATAAAATTAAAACAAAAAACGCCATTAACAAAGTCGCCATGTCTGCAAAGGTTGACATCCACATGGGGGCACCTTTTTTACACACCGGGCATTCTTCTTGCTCTTGCTCTTGTGGGTCGTCTCCAACCATAAGCTCTTCTCCTTAGGCTACAATCTAACTAACGGCAGCCTCTAATTTTGCGCGAGCTTTGGGCGACAAATAACCTAGCAACATCGCTTCCAAAAGCCGAGGGTTACCCCCTTGGGAGATAAACATGAGCGCCGAAACAACCAAGTCATTGTTAAGCGTTTCTGCCTCCAGACGTTGTTGTAATTTTTGCATAATGGGCATAGCAATCATATTGGCAATAACCGCACCATAAAGCGTCGTTAGCAAAGCTACAGCCATGGCTGGCCCAATCGATTTTGGATCAGACATGTTGGCCAACATCTGTACCAAACCTACCAGCGTACCAATCATACCCATAGCGGGGGCAAAATCTGCCCACGCTTCAAATAAAGCAGCACCAGATTTACCTCTGCGAATTATCATTCCAGCATCTATGCCAAGTCCTACTTTAATACCAGAACCAGTTTCGCCATCCACTAACATCCCTACGCCTTTAGCTAAAAATTCATTGTCAATTTCCAGAGTTTCCAGAGCAATCATGCCGTCTTTACGGGCAATAGTTGCGATCTCAACTACCTTTTCAATAAGTTCTTCTGGCTTGTCCACCTTATTTGTAAACGCCTTACCCGCTAGAGCGCCTGCGCCGATAAAGTCTGCCAAAGATGAGCGTGTTAATACAACTGCCAAAGACCCTGCAACTACAATGAAAATGGACGCAGTATTAATAAACAAACTTGCGGGTCCACCGATAAGAATACCAATCGCAACAATGGTAAAAGACGCTATAAATCCAATGATTGTTGCAAAATCCATTGATACCTTCCCTAGTTAGTGAATATTAAAAATTCATTCCTATGCATTCTTATCGACCAAATATAATAAATATTTAGTATTAATAGTGCTGTTATCAATATAGTGCGTAATGCCATTTAAGTTACCTCTAAATTAGTGGATAGATTTTGGAGGTAAAAATAACAAAAGAATTTGAAATTAATATTTTTTAATAATAATTGCGCAGTTAATTTTTAGCCTTACTTAGTATCGTTGCTATACAGGCCAAACGTTTTGGGGTGGGCAGTGTGTTAACAAAAAATTAAACACGGACGGGTTACAGTTTTTGGCGGTAAGGGACTAGCGCCCACTGCTTATGGCATTTTGCAAAAGGCATTTTAGGCTTTTTTGATGGCTTTTGGCTCATAGCCCCTGCAGGCATGGCCATCGATACGCATCACTTCTATCATCGGCAACTGACGAGATTTAATAGCAAACAAGCGACAACCTCTTGGAAAGTTGGCTTCCCAAGTGATATAAAAGTGCTTACATTGCATACAATTAGGTGGTTTTTTGTTTGTGTTCATTCGAAAATTATTTCTGTTCTGTTGAAAAGCCTAACAAATCTAATTGTTCAGATACCACATTTAATGTTGATTTTTTAGGCTGCTGATTCTCATCGGGCTCAGAGGTTTCATTACTGTTGCCTTGCTCAGGTTGTTGCTTCGGCTTCGCCTCTACTTGTGTTGGCTCTGTGTGCCTCACCTGAGTATCCTCTGCTTGAGCACTCTGGGCTTCTAAAGCATCTATCTCATCAAACAGTTTCTCTTGCCGCTCGCGTTTTATACGTTTTTCTTCTTGCTCTAACAAAGATTTTTTGGGCCTGCCATATTCATCCCACACTCGGTAACCTAATACTAAAAAAAAGCACAGCAAAACTAGATAACCAAATAAAGTGCTGAACTCTATCCCAGCTAACCACCAAAGCTTATTGCCATAAGCCAGAAGCATCACCACGATAACGGTAAAAACCAAAACCCAGCGCATCGTCTGACAAAAAGCACAGGGCTTTCTGCCATTTTGACCTCTGTCGCTTGCCTTGCGCGCCATAGGCGTTATCCACCGCCAACGTAGTTAATCATAATACCGGCCGCAACAGCCGAGCCAATAACACCTGCCACGTTGGGGCCCATAGCATGCATTAACAAAAAGTTTTGGTTATTAGCTTCTAAACCCACCTTGTTAGACACACGAGCTGCCATTGGCACTGCCGAGACACCCGCTGAGCCAATCAGGGGATTAATGCCACCACCAGTCAATTTGTTCATCAGTTTTGCCATCAACACGCCAGAGGCTGTGCCAATTGCAAACGCCACCATGCCAAGGCAAAGAATGCCTAAAGTGGTTAAGTCTAAGAATTTATCAGCTGACAGTTTAGAGCCCACTGCTAAGCCTAAGAAAATAGTCACTACGTTAATTAAGGCATTTTGAGTGGTATCTGACAGTCGATCCACTACACCAGACTCGCGCATGAGGTTACCAAAACAGAACATACCCAATAACGGTGCAGCGTCTGGCAGCATAAAGGCTACCAAAAGCAACAATAGTAATGGAAATACAATTTTCTCTACTTTACCTACAGGGCGTAGCTGCACCATTTTTATCTGGCGTTCTTTTTCCGTCGTTAACGCACGCATAATAGGCGGCTGAATTAACGGCACCAAGGCCATATAGGAATAAGATGCCACTGCGATAGCGCCCAGTAAATCTGGCGCCAATTTACTGGCTACGTAGATCGATGTGGGGCCGTCTGCACCACCAATAATACCTATTGCAGCCGCATCGGCAAGGGTAAAGTCCATTACCCCTAACGTGGTTAAACCTACAGCACCAATAAGGGTTACAAAGATACCAAACTGCGCTGCCGCACCCAAAAAGAGAGTTTTAGGGTTAGCCAGTAAAGGACCAAAATCGGTCATGGCACCCACACCCATAAAGATGATTAGTGGGAAGGCACCCGTTTCTATACCCACTGTATAGAACATATAAAGAATGCCACCAGACTCGGCTAAGCCAGCCCCAGGGATATTGGCTAATATGCCACCAAAACCAATCGGTATCAGTAGTAAGGGTTCAAAATTGCGCTTAATGGCTAGATACAGGAGCAATAGCCCCACCGCCATCATTACCACTTGCCCTGGCTGCACTTGGTATACACCGGAGCTGTGCCAGATTTGTAATAACTTATCCATGAATATTCCGCCTAAACTAAGGTTAACAAGGTATCACCAACAGATACAGAGTCGCCTTCTTTAGCCGTTACAGAACCAACCACACCTGCCTTGCTGGTGCGAATTTCAGTTTCCATTTTCATAGCTTCTAAGATAAATAACACATCGCCTTCTTGCACTGCTTGCCCGGGTACCGCATGAACCTTCCAAATATTACCCGCTAAAGGTGCAGTGATGGGCTCACCACCTGTCACTGGCGCAGCGGCAGAAGCTGGGGCGGCGGCAATAGCAACTTTAGCCACACCAACAGCTGAAATATCTCCCCCTTCTTCTACTTCCACTACATAGCTTTGGCCATTGACACCAATAGTATAAATAGTGGAGCCCCCAACAGCGACTTTAGGCGCTGTGGACGCAACAGCAGACTCCAACGTAGGCACTGGTTCAAAGGCCTCGGGGTTATCACGGTTTTGTAAGAATTTAAGCCCCACTTGAGGGAATAAGGCGTAGGTTAATACGTCATCTATTTCCCGGTCTCCTGAAGCCAGTTTAATATTCTTTTCTTTGGCAAGGCCACGTAATTCTTTAGTGAGCTTGTCTAATTCGTCTTCAATGAGGTCTGCAGGGCGGCATGTAATGGCTTGCGCACCATCAAGCACACGGGTTTGCAGTGCTTCATTAAAAGGCGCCATGGCAGCGCCATATTCACCTTTTAATACACCTGCAGTTTCTTTAGTAATCGTTTTGTATCGTTCACCCGTAAGTACATTAAGCACAGCCTGAGTGCCTACAATCTGTGAGGTTGGCGTGACTAAAGGAATAAAGCCTAAGTCTTCACGTACCCGTGGGATTTCTGCTAACACTTCATCAAGCTTATCTGCGGCACCTTGTTCTTTAAGCTGGCTTTCCATATTGGTGAGCATGCCACCTGGCACTTGAGCCACTAGAATGCGGGAGTCTACCCCCCTAAGGGAACCCTCCCATTTGGCATATTTTTTACGCACTTCGCGAAAGTATGCCGCGACTTCTTCTAGGGCGTTAATGTCTAGCCCAGTATCACGGTCACTGCCTTCAAAAATAGACACTACAGATTCTGTAGGTGAGTGGCCATAAGTCATCGACATGGAAGAAATAGAGGTGTCAACGTTATCAATACCTGCTTCTGCAGCCTTCAGGATAGCCGCGGTAGACAAGCCAGTAGTGGCATGGCATTGCATGTGCACAGGCATGTTGGTTTCGGCTTTAAGGCGGGTCACTAGCTCAAAGGCAGTATAGGGGTTCAATAAACCAGCCATGTCTTTAATACAGATGGAATCTGCACCTTGGTCTTCAATCTTTTTGGCCAAATCAACCCAATAATCAATATTATGTAAGGGGCTTAAAGTATAGGAAATGGTGCCCTGGGCATGCTTACCTGTATGTTTTACCGCAGTAATAGCAGTGGCTAAGTTGCGAGCATCGTTCATGGCGTCAAACACCCGGAACACATCAACCCCATTAATTGCAGCACGTTCTACAAATTTACGGACTACGTCATCAGCATAGTGGCGATAGCCAAGTATATTTTGCGCACGAAACAACATCTGTTGCGGCGTTCTAGGCATGGCGGCCTTAAGGGCACGAATACGCTCCCAAGGGTCTTCGCCCAAATAACGAATACATGAGTCGAACGTGGCTCCCCCCCATGTTTCAACAGACCAATAGCCTATTTGGTCTAGCTTGTCAGCAATGGGGAGCATATCAGCCAAACGCATGCGCGTGGCAAATAGAGACTGATGGCCGTCACGTAGGACGACATCAGTAATACCTAAAGGTTGTTTAACAGCGGTCATGTGTTTACGCCTGTGCTAATAATCGAAGATGGAAAATTGGGGATGCTACTGTTATTAATGATCTTGACGATAACGGTGAACCGCTGCGCTTAACACCGCCATCAGTTGGGGATCATTGGCAATTTGTTGCGAAGGTGAAGCCATGGTCAAAGGTGGCTGTAGTAGCACTTCTTCAACAGGTAAAAAGCGCAACACAGTAGCGGACATCATTTTGGTGGAAAACACCAATAAGGTAAGAAAAGTAAACACAAAGCCCATGCCAAACACCATTAAGGTGAGGCCTTCGAGCATTAGTTCGGATGTTGGCACGATAGCAGCTCCGGTTATTTTTGCCGCTTGTGGCGGCTTATTTTTGCAGCCATGGTGAGGCTACGAATCATTTCAATGACACAATTTACCCAAGTGTGACCAAAGTCGCAAGAATACCCAGTATAAAAACCAATGATTTTAGTATCGCTCCTAAAAACGTCAAAAAAATTCAACAACGCGACTTATTTTGCTCAATTTAAGCAACACACTACCCTTGGGGTCGGTAAACGCCCACATTTTTAAACCCTTGATCTTGAATGTGGAGCGCATGTAGCTGGCTCATCACACCTTTTTCACAATACAGTAAATAGTTTCGCCCTTGATCAAAGGTACCAAACTGTTTGTTAATTATAAAAAAAGGCACGGTGATAATGTCTATACCTGGAAGATTCAAGGGTTTTTTTTGCTGCTCCAAACTAGGGCGCACATCCACAACTACATCGTTAGCCAGTAATCGCTGTTTGGGCAAAAGCTGCCCTAATTGTTTAATATCTTCTAACACGGTGTCTATACTAGTGACACGAGAATTCTCTAAGGCCTCTTCAAGCACATTAAAATTAAAGTTTTGTTCTTCTTCTTCTACCCGTTTCAGCTTTGCTCTTACCGTGGGTCGATTAGAGATGACAGCGCAATATTCTGGCATCGACGCAGCAAACTCATACGCACCAATTTTAGTGGCTATGTTAATAATGTCTTGCTTGTCGTACGTAATTAATGGCCGCAACACTAAGCGATCTGTGACTTTATCAATAACCCCTAGGTTGGTTAGTGTTTGGCTTGAAACCTGAGCCATGCTTTCACCCGTAATCATGGCTTCCGCTTTTAGTTTACCCGACACTCGATCTGCTGCCCGCAGCATCATACGTTTTAACACTAAACCCATGTGAGAATGGTCAACATTTTGTAATATTTCACCGACTACTTCTTCAAACGGTACCGATATAAACTTAACCCGCGAAGCGGACCCAAATTTTTTCCATAGGTAGTAGGAAATCTGTTTTACACCGGCTTCATGGGCTAGCCCACCTAGGTTAAAAAACACAAAATGAGTTTTTGCCCCACGCTTCATAGTGAGGTAACTAGAGACAATAGAGTCAAACCCACCCGAAATAAGTGATACTACGGCTTCTTGGCTCCCTTGAGGGTAGCCACCAATGCCGCTAATAAGGCGCTCTATAATAAATACTGCATCACCTTTCACTTCTAAATTAATGGTCACCTCTGGCGTATGAAGATCTACTCTAAGGGCTTGCGTATACTGCAACAGACCCGCACCAAGGTACCGCTCCATTTCTCCAGAGGTAAAATCATGTTCTCCAGAGCGTTTAACCCGCACAACAAAACTCTTACCTATTAGGCGCTGGCCCCAAACACTTTTTACAATGCCAAGCACCTGTTCAAAGTCTTTTAAGGGGTATTCTTGTACTTCAATACTATTTGCGATGCCTGGGGTATCACCTAAGGCCGTTACTATTTCTTCATATACTGCATCTGCCTGCGGTGGACAGTTAATGTCCACGCGGTCCCATAAACCATATACCTTGATATTTGGCTCAATACGTTGCAGGATAACCCTTAAGTTAGACTGTAGCCGCTGAATAAAACGCTTTCTTACAGGACGGCTTTTAATCGTAATTTCAGGGAAGAGTTTAACAATAAATTTCATGTCACAGCTTTAAAACACTTAAATAACGGAATCTGCCGATATTATACCAATGAAAAGGAGGCAACCTCTATGCCCGATACACAAACAATCACCGGCAGTTGCTTATGTGGCCAAATAAGTTACCAAGCAGAAGCTGCTCTGCTGTTCCAAGCCCATTGCCATTGCCAAGATTGTCGCAAAAATGGGGGTTCTGCATTTGCTGCCTTGGCTTTTGTTCCCATTGAAAGCTTGAATTGGCAAGGTGAAACTCAAACATTTAGCCACAACGCCAATTCTGGCACTAAAATGACCAAACATTTTTGTGCTAATTGTGGCAGCCAACTGTTTGGCACCAATAGCAACAGACCTGATCGTATACATATTAAAGTAGGCACCATGGACGATGCTAAATGGTTTCAACCCCAATGTAATGTTTGGGCCAGTAGCCGACTACCTTCTACACCCATTAACTCAGACGTTAAAGATTTTGCAACCATGCCAGTGGCCAAAAGCAAAAAATAGCTTCACCAACAGCTTTGAAAGCCTATGGGATATTTTTTAAGTGCTTTAGTCTTAATATTTCCTATTGGCCACTTTTTTGTGGTTTTTTGCACTTTTATGGCATAAATATCGCATTAGAAACTAAGCTCTATTAGGCTAAACCAATGTCTTTAAAAAAAATATAACTATTTGATATTTATAGTTTTTAATACCCTTTCTTATGTTTCCTTTGATAGCTTATAGGAAACAAAAAAAGCGTTTTTAGTTAAACATCACTCATTGTGTTTATAGCATTGACTGGCGGCATGTGATGATGCAAATTGGGCTCATAACTAAAATGGACCCCCACTATGAGCGCACAAACACAGCCTAACCTAAACGAATACATCACCCAACAACGCCAAGAATCCTGCTTTAAAGGCTTGCCGTTAGAAGGTAAGCGTGTGATCGATTTGTCCAGTGTGATCGCTGCACCCTATTGCGCAGCCTTGTTAGGTGACGCTGGGGCAGAAATTATTAAAGTAGAAAACCCCAATATACCAGATGCCTTGCGAGGCTGGGGAACTCATGCAGCAACTGGTATTGAGCCTTATCACGCTTATATTGGCAGGAATAAACTACCCATCACTTTAAACCTTAAGTCTGAGGCAGGCAAACAAGCGTTTTTGGAGCTTATTCAATCGAGTGACGTACTAGTAGAAAATATGCGTTTAGGCGTTATGGATCGCCTCGGCTTAAGCCATGAGGCATTACTAGAGCTTAACCCTGGCCTTGTTATTGGCAAAGTCTCTGGTTATGGCATGACAGGGCCCCACGCTCACCAACCGGGTTTTGGCACCCTAGCCGAAGCTTATAGCGGTTTTTCATACCTTAATGGTTATGAAGAAACTGGCCCTACTAGCCCACCTATTGCCCTGGCAGACCTCACTACCGGTATTCACTTAGCCTATGCCGTGAGCCTAGCATTGCATCAAAGTAAGCGCGGGGAAAGTGGTGGCCAGGTTGTGGACATTTCTTTATACGAGCCCTTGTTTGGTTACTTAGGCGGTGAATTTATTGGTTACCAGCTCACCGGCGAAGTGCCAAAGCCAATTGGCAACGAACTGAGGGCCGCAGCCCCTCGAAACAATTACCAAACCAGCGACGGTTTATGGGTAGCCATGTCATGCTCCAACCAAAAAACATGGGAACGTTTAGCCGAAGTCATGGGGCAGCCCCAGCTTATTCGTGATCCGCGTTTTAAAACTAATAATGACCGCATTCAGGCCGACAGCCGCATTGCGCTTAATCAAATTATTAAGGCTTGGATGTTGGGCAAAACCAACCCGGAAGCTCTGGCGCTGTTTCGCCAAGAAGGCATTACAGCCGGCCCTATTTTGTCAATGAAGGAAATTGATGAAGACCCCCACTTTGAGGCTCGTGGCAGTATTATTAGGGTGATAGACCCAGCGTCTGGGGTAGAACTTAAAATGCCTGACGTACCTTTTCGTATGGGAGACAACTCAACCACTAATAAAAAGTCTAAACTGCGTTTCCCAGGCCTTCCTATGGGCTCTGCTAACGAAGTGGTGTACCGCGATTTACTAGGCTACAACCAAGCGCAAATTGATCAACTAGGTTAACTTTGATGCAAAACGTAAAAAGGGTAGCCGAAGCTACCCTTTTGTTAAAACAAGATAAACCTTAACGGTAGGTTACTTGCTCTCCCTCATGGCTTTCTGGACGAGCAATACCGCCAATCATGTCAGCTAGGGTTACCACGCCAATTACTTCACCATCACGCATTACATTAGCACTTGTAACGTCAGCTTTAATCATTGCTGGCATGGCTAGCTCTAAGATAACGTCAGAAGCCAATTCCAGACTGGAGTCATTAGAACCTGTCTTCATTACCGAGCTCACGTCTAATACGCGAGCACGGTTGATGTCTTTAATAAAGTCACGCACGTAATCATCTGCAGGATCTAACACAATTTCTTGTGGTGAACCTTGTTGGATGACAGCGCCGTCACGCAGGATAACAATATTGTCACCAATATTGAGGGCTTCATCCAAATCGTGGGTAATAAATATAATGGTTTTGTGCAGTTCTTCCTGTAAATCTAACAAGATATCTTGCATGTCATTACGAATCAATGGATCCAAAGCCGAGAAGGCTTCATCCATGAGCAAGATCTCAGCATCTGTAGCCAAGGCGCGAGCCAAACCTACCCGCTGCTGCATACCACCAGACAATTGTGCTGGGTAGTTGTTTTCGAAACCCGACAAACCTACTCGATCAATCCACTTTTGCGAACGTTCGTTCATTTCTGCTTTATCGGTACCTTTAATCTTCAGGCCATAACC
>TARA_B110000208_G_scaffold93468_1_pt1 | contig 13221 bp, 26 predicted proteins | sample TARA_B110000208 | Tara Oceans TARA_B110000208 (sample SAMEA4397426) | marine metagenome | biome: Polar Biome; feature: [SRF] surface water layer (ENVO:00010504); material: water (ENVO:00002006), including particulate matter (ENVO:01000060) such as... | depth 5 m
TCTTTTACTAAGTATTTCTCTCGATTAGTCAACATCACTTTTCTCCTCTGTTTCGGAACTTCCATGCTTTTTGTTTATCCCTGACTATCAGTATAGCGCCTTGGCATGACACTAAAAATATACTACAGATAATAATACCTACAATCAAATCTAACATCACTTTGTCTCCAATACCGTTACAACTCTTCTACATTCATTAAATCGACGAATGCTAGTGAGTACACCAAACAAATCATCGTCTGCCTTCTGAGCGAAACTCAACCACATTATTAGTAGAATACGTCCCACCCATAAATTCATGTTCACTTAAAGTCCTCGTCATTCAAGAAAGTTTCTTCCATCACTCTATTCCTTAGTGCCTGAAGAGAACTGATCTGAAGCCCTTTAACTGCTAACATAGTATCTGCGCATTCACTCATCTCAAGAGTCAACGCCTGAACTTCTTCGTTGATCATCTCAACAAATCTTAACTCATCCATTTTGTAACTCCCTCTATGTTGGAGATTATTCTCGTACTCGTGCAGTAGGAACTTCACTGCGTCTAAGTTCTTTTTAAGTTGCTGATTCTCTTGCTGCAGTTTTTGATTAAGACCAACTATTCTCACCAAATCACCATCAGTCATGATATAGTCCTATTGTTAATTGAAGTATATTGTAACATATTAAAGTGCACCTGTCAACTTATTTTGAAAACCAGTGCGGCACTTCTCTCTTAGTCCATTTTGCGAAGCTTCTCTTCTCTTCGCGGTAGTACGTTCTATATGCTTCAACTACATCATCTCTCTTACAATGATCAGGCATACATTGAGGCATCTCTGTCTCTCGTGCCCATCGATAAGATGTACCGTCTGGTACGATAGGTGAGAACCATAACATAGAACCTAGATCTTTATATGTCTTGTGTACACGTCCATAACGATGTTCGTATTCCTTCGCAGTTGCTTGGAAGTGTTTGTATAACCATCGGTAGTTTTCATTATTCTCTCGGGCCCAGATAGCAGACGGATGATTCTTATGGGCAACCTTATATAACAATCTTTCCTTGGCTTCGCCTTTGACTAAATAATGGTCTACCATACGTTTTCCTGATTTGGATGGACGTTTCTCTGGTGTACCCATTAGTACTCGATGAGCAGTAGATAGTAGCTGACCATATTCGGTCACCATTTTAACTACGTGCTTGTCACACATCATCTGTGCAGAAGTTACTGGATTGTTGTCAAGTCTAAAAATATTCATCTATTATCCCCCTAGGTCTGAATAGACATTATATCAGGCTTCGACGCTGATGTCAAATTTATTTTGTATAAATAGCCATATGAAAGATTTATTTGATTTTGGATTTACACTCGTTGACGAAGATGAACTCGAAAGTGTTCATGCTGCGCAAGCAGAAACTGGGCAGTATTCGGACGAGATTGACGAATTAAGAGAAAGACTAGATCGACTGTTCAATGCGATTCAACCATTATTGACTAACCTCAAGGTGAATCCTGAAAAGGAATACATCGCATGGCCAAATCGTTTAGAAAAGATCGAAGAGTTTGAAACACACATACAAAACATCTATAAGGGATCCTAACCAATGTTTTTTAGTACACAAGACGAAGCCATCCTACGCGACGGCACATCAACCGAATTTGTTGACGGTAGTTACAAAGCAGATTTATCTCGTTTATTTAACGCGAAAGTAAAACAACTCACTACTCACAGTGGTAAATATTTAAAATACAAAAACTCAGAAGTTAACACAGTAGAAGAGGCATTGTCACGTGCTCCAATGTTCTGTAATGCATTGACGAGTAACGGATATAAGAACATCCTTTTTGTGGGACACTTCAATGATGGACAGACTCACTGGATATTAGATGAGTTATCTGGACGTATGCTTACTGTAATGCCAGAAGAACGTCAGCAAATGCATAGCTACCCAGACTTGAATATCAGTGCACAATTCATTCCGCTTGTTATGACGCACTATGGATACCATTGTGATTTCACGATAGTACGTCCGCCAGAAGACAAGTATAAGGGTGCACTGCACGATTTGTATATGCAAAATGGATTAGTAACCAAGACTTTACCGTGCTCACAACAATATAAGCATGGTCAAGATTCATGGTCATTAGAAGGCGCCCACGAGAAATTCGACGCAGTTGTATTCTTAGGCGTTCCTATGCAAGACCAAAATACTGGATTTGAAGAGAATCAAGTCCGTGAGCTGTTTGCACCTATGTGCACACCAGACTTTGACTTGGTCGACATTTACTACGGAGCACCGTCTTCGGTCAAATGGTATAACGGTGAAGAGAAAGATAGCCAGATTATGGTAGACACGGCATTCTCTATTAGAGCACTATGGGATGAAGATGCTGCGAAACACTCATATTGTCAGACGGAACATGATATCATGAGTGATATGATTAAGGTATTTTAAGACCTTTTACTATCATAAATGATTACACTTAGTGAAGCGTAGGAAGGAACTTACCCGACAGTAAGAAACGAAAAAGGGGATCATTGCGATCCCCTTTTTTTATAACCAGTAAAGTATGAACCCTGCTATTGCGCACCATATAAGTACGTTAGATCTATAATTCCATACTGCTTCAAAATCCCATGCAGTATCGGATATGAATTCCCATATTACTTCGATTGTTCTTTTCACTATAACTCTCCAACCTCTATTGATACGTTCTCAGATATAGCTAGTTTAATATCTGAGTGTACGTGATGTATAACAAACTTGACCTCACTAAATTCTCTAAAGAATGAAGACCAGATAGGTCTCCAATTACTAGCCATACGATGTATGTTTAGTGCGCTTCGGTTTGAGTCTAAGAAGGTATCTGTATGACTGTCTAGGTTCATATCGAACATTGCATCGAACCCATACATGTGTACCTCGGTCGCTTTCATTATGCGACATGCATAGTCTACTGCCATGTGACCACAACTATAGTTAGTTGCTGCATCTGACAACTTATGTCCAGGCAGTTGTGCGTATGGAGGAACATATGTATGGAACCCTCTAATGTTCTGGGAGTATTTTAAATAGAAGGTAGGGTTCTTCTCCATCCACTTACGCGGCCGTGTACCTAGAACCCAATCGTATTGACCAAGTTCAACCTTACCTTCGTCAAGTGCTACCATCATTTTATAGTCTACCATGAATGAAGCATAAACCTCACTCTTACTGAGTTCTACCGGAGGCATGTTACATACAAGTAACTCTCCGTCAGTACCGTTTTCAAACAGGCAGGCACCATCTCCATTACCCATTACATTTACTCGTTTCATCGAACTTCCTTGTACCTTATTATTTAATCTGGAAGATATAGTGTCGCATGACCTTCCTCTACTAAGAGATTGTTTATACACTGCCATTCATTGTAGTGGGTCTCGACGAATACTTCTGCGAGTATCCTACCGTACTTACCTGTCTTATGAGTGATGATGCTTACGGTAGATCCTTCGGGAGCGATCTGGTTGACGTACTCAGTTGCTTCCAGACCCTTTTTCTTTTCGTCAAGGTTTCGTGTGCGTGATTCATAAGCATCAATGCCGTATAGACGCAAGCGCTGATTACTATAAACAAGACCGAACCCAAGATCAATATCCACGTCGACAGTATCCCCATCGACCCACCTACGGACAGTTGCTTCATATCTATACATACCTAACCTTATTTAATAGAATGGTGATCACGTGCTTTCTCTATTGCACGTGATCCGAACCAGAACGATATGATTGCAGCGAATATCGCTTTGGTATCATCGTCCCATAAAATGTCTAATGCTTCTGTCATTGGGGTACCAGTACGTAACGCTTCCTGTAATAGATTATATTCTATCACTGTGAATAGCGCAAAGAAACAGTATGTTATTACAGGGCGTACAGACTTCTGGAGTCCGGACATGAATCCTGTACCCTTTGATATTGCAGTGTCGTGTTGGAGCAATGCCTTCTGCTCTTCTGCCAATCCCATCTCTTGGAATTTTTTAATCTCTTGGTCGTATCCTGCGGCAGTTAGTTCCGCGTACTTTTCTATTTTCCTCAGTTCAAATTCTTGGTTAGCCTTTGACTTAAAATGATCAGTGATGGCAGGTACCACCGAACCACCGAAACCAAGTAATGAACCTAATAATCCACTTAACATATTATGTCTCCCAGTTAAAATTATATAATTAAGATAGACGATAACCGACTTTAGTGGGTGGTCTCTATTAAGTATCACGCCCCATAATACTCTATCTACAGCATTATTTATACACATAAAAAAAGGCGGGATAGTTTCCCATCCCACCTTAACTAACTTCCAACTGTTACTATTAGAGGCTAGAGATGAACTCTTCGACTACGTCGATTTGGTCTTGCGTTAGGAACTGTTTGTGTACACCAACACTATCCAATAGACCGTGTGGGCCTTGATCTTCACGTAGTTCACGAACTTGTGAATCATTTACAACTTGATCGATACAGTTTAGATCAATTTGTCTTTTGGGGTTACCAAAAGTTTCTAGTTGATCATTGTCTTGACGTGGTAGTAAGTGATCTACTAAAGAAGTCAGAGTACGTTGTGGAGAACTAACTAGTTCTTCGTAAGACATCTCTACGTCGTAGGTAAACTTAGCAGCGTCTTCTTCGAATGCAGTGATCAATTCAAAACCAAGAGGCCCGGCAGTGAATTCTTCCCAAGTCGAGTCTGGTTCCCAAGTCTTCCAATTACTAACTAATACGTCTTTATAATCGCGAGTGATTCTCAGAAGTTGATCAGTTGAAATATCACCAGCATCTTGACCTTCTATGATAACGTAACCATCAACAACATCTCCTGCTGGGTGGTGACCTAGCGACGTTGAAATTAATGGCTTATATATATTTTGATGTGCAAAGTTTGATATAAAAAGATTTGAATTATCGGTTGTCATATCCTGTTCGTAACGAATGTACATACCGTACATGTTTTGAACGAAGTCATGACCCGACGCAGCACTACCGACCAAAAAATGATCATTTAGTGTTACAATACTGTACGTTTCCATTCTACTTTCCTTATTAGATTCTTTAAAGAGTTATATTATACCGCATGTATGCGAAATGGAACTCGCTGGACTGGCCAGTCAATTGCAGTATAAGTCCTATTATTTATAATAACATAAATCTTGCTGAGTTAATTTATGCCAATTATTTTTGTTGTTGCCACATAGTCCATAGACCATATAGAATACCAGCATATGCCCCCATGACGATCAGACCGTCAAAGATGAGATAACTACCGCAGATTGCGACAATCACTACGCCGTCGTATGTTGTACGTTCTTCTAGTCTTGCTGCAATCCAAGTCTTTGCCAGCATACCATAAAAAGAAAGTTTTTCTAAATTAAACATGTTTAATCCCTGTAGTCGTTAAGTGTGAAATTAGTTCCGTGCATCTTCATTAGATCACGTTCGTGGTTGGTGTAGACTAGTACCTCTGGATCTTCAACTAAGAAGTCACAGCTCTTACAGAAGTCTGGGTATTGTTCGGTGCGATGCTGTTCACGTAGCGTCTCGTACTCTTCACCAAAGAAGATGTCAAGTATGTTATCTTCTGAGGCGTGACCTAATACTGCTTCTTCGTCACGTCCAAGTACCTGACAACATGGGTGTACTGCACCAGTCTTCTTGTCTAGACCACCAGCACGTATCACTACGTCCGGAGAGAACGGTCGTCCACATGTCTTCTTCTTACCTTCACGTACACCTGACTCCGATATGTCCTGAACACCAGACCAGTTATGCATCTTCCATATCTCGGTCTTGACGCCTAGTTCATCAACCAAGGTCTTGTACTTCTCTAGTTCTTCGTCGATCTTATCGTTGTCGGTGATTAGGTGGTAGGTAGATACGACACACTCTGAACCAGTCTCTTTGACGTACGCAACCATCTCTTCGATGTTACGTCTAATCTGTGCGTAGTGTCCACCTACTGCGTTGTGCATCCACTTGCTATAGTCTTGTTCGTCTGAACCGATGAATGAGAATCTATAGAAGTCAAGTCCGGCATCAACACAATCTCTCATGTACTTACCAGTCATCTTGAATCCGTTAGAGAAGATGAATGCCTTGGCACCGTACTTCTTTACTACCTTGATATACTCAGGTAGGTTCTTCGCCATGGTGGCTTCACCCGATCCATCTAGGTTGACGACATTCAATCCGTACTGCGCACAGTCTGCCACATACTTCTCGAACTCGTCGAGCTTCATGATACGACGGAACCCTTTATGTCTTCCACCTTCACGTAGATCTTGTGGACACATAGAGCATGAATAGTTACATCCGCCCGCGACCTCGATTACTGCTCGGTCGATCTGAAATGTTTCTCTAGTCATTTCCATAATAAGTCTTCATCCTGTCTTCGTAGTCTACTGATTTTCGTTTAGTTTGTTCTAACAGATCTTCTATGTGCTCTATCCACCACCATGCTCCCATCTCTTCCCTTGGTAGTTCTGGGTTAAGACGTAAGGCATTCGATGTATGGTATTTAGTCACACCCTCACCGCTGATTACTGCGAGAGGTCGAGCAAAGTTCTTTGCGACGTAATGCCATATACCATCGTAACATATGACCATACGTGAGGTAGAGATCAAATGCATGACCTCTGATACTGGGGTACGATATGATACTTCATGCATGTCCCACCCTGCCGCACGGAAGTGTGTTATCAAATGATCCCAATCGGAGTCGTCAAAGATCCGCTTCCATGTACGAGGTCTCTCTGCATTCCACGTAGGTCTCCAGAACACAATACGATTAGGATTATAGTCTTGGAAGGCATCCTCTCGGAATATCCAATCGTTGTCCGGTGCATCGGAGCCCGGAGTATCATTATAGTGACCTGACTCAAAAAAGAACCTTGCTTTGAATCCGTGGTTGTCTATTGCTGCTATCCTACGATCACCGTTTGTTTCCAAAACAACATCATCATTAAACTTCCAATGTCTGTACCTACCATCAGCATTGAATATGTGATGTATCTCTACCCTTTCTTGTTGATGGTAGAAGTTGTGTATGTAGTTACATCGTTCGATGATCGTCTCTGGATCTTCGAAGTGATGGTTATGGTGTTCACCGTGTTCCCAGTGGAGTTCTAAATTAATCTTGGATACGTCATGATCCGCGGCATACTTGTGACAGCAATTCAATGCCCACATGAAATCACCTACGCCTGGCGTTCCTCGCCAAGTGACTAGTTCAGATGGTTTCATTTGCCAGTCTTAATACTTTTTATCTGACGGCCGGAACCTGTAGACGTGTACAGTCCGAACCATGCGGCACCAGCACCTACCACTACAGATATAAGACCTGCCTGTGATGCATTGGGTTCAGGTATCGTCATGAACCATTGGGTGGTTTCGATCAATAGGTATAGGTACGTCCCTATGAATGCTCGTGGGAAAAGTCGATACGCATCGATTACATCCGCGAACTGTAGCAAGGTACTGAACCTAGTCGGAGTTACTTCTTTCTGTGTAGTATCGAACTCTACTTCAAGTTCAATCTTTTGTTTGATTGGTTTTGCAATAGTTTCTTCTTCCAAGCTTCCGTAACTCATCATTTCTTCACCTTAAAATCGTGGGGGTCGCTGTTAATAATATCTTTCGCTTTATGTTCCCATATAAAAGGAAATAGGCCATGCACTATACAGACAAACGCGAGTGTCCACGCTCTGTATAGATGTTCTATATAGGACAGACCTATTTCCCGTAAATGTTCCATGTTAGAACACCCTCACATCATACTTTTGTTCCCACATCTCGGCGTCATGTTCGTCATTAACCATTGGTCGGCCGCGAATGTTGAGACTAGTATTTAGTAACATTGGAACACCAGTTCTATCATGGTACTCCTCAATTACCTTTCGGAAGATCGACTCACAGTCTTTCTTCACGATCTGTACACGTGCTGTCCCATCTACGTGGGTTACAGGTGCGTAATCATGTAATGCAGTTGAAGTGAATTGCATATGGTCATTCATAGGGCCGCTGAAGTATTCTTCTGCGTACTCTTCTAGGATGGCAGGAGCAAACGGACGGTACTTCTGTCTACGTTTGATTCCGTTCACTGTATCCTGTACGTCATAGCGTACGTCTGCAATCAAGGATCTATTACCTAATGCACGAGGCCCGAACTCTGCCTTACCATTCGCGATACCGCATACCTTATGACTGAGTAGATGATCTACGATCTCACTAGGGTCGACCGGACGTTCGATATCGTACCCACAGTATGGAGACCAGATCAACTTATCTTTACCTGTCGCCTTCGCCCATGAACGTGCAGCTGTACCCAGACCGGATCCAGCGTCTGTAGGTGAACATGCGATATGTGCCTCATCGAACAGTTCGAACAACCTAGAGTTGATCACCACGTTCTGTGCGCAACCACCGGAGTAACATAGTTTCTTACCGTACTTGGATGCTTCGGTCATGATCTTCATGATAGCATAGTCTGCGAAGTCTTGGGTAGCACGTGCCGCAACCTTATCTTCTACCGATAGGATTCGACGTTCGAACTCTGATCTAAATCGCAGACGATCTTGTTCACGTAGAGAATCAGCACCCCCTACCTCAATACCCATTGCAACTTCTGGTGCGATGTCTTCTAGGTTATCATACCACCGGATCAACCAATCGGTTATTGCCTTAGACTTCGGGCATGTATCGTGGTACGCAGAGAGACCCATGACCACGTACTCATCTTCGAGTGGACGTAGACCAAGGAACTTAGTAGTAAGGGTATAGACCAGACCTACCGACTTAGGGTAGTGCCACTCTTTGATTAGGTTGAAGTCTGAATCCATGATGACCGCAGTCTGTAGTTCACCTACCCCATCGATAGATACGAGTACAGTGTCGTCCTTCGACTCCCACGGACGTGTATAGAAGGCAGCCGCACAGTGTGATTCGTGATGCATGTGGAAGGTATCGTACTCAGCGTCTTTAGGGTATGCTAGTGTTGCAAGACCATCGAACCCTCCGCGCATGTCGAACTTGATCTTGTGATCTTCATAGAATGATACGTGGTCATCTTTATTAACCATGTTCCAAAGTTCTTGGGGAATATTAGGGTCGTTCTTCTTCTTGGAGTATCGCTCTCCGTGTGTGGCGAATTCTACTTCACCATTTTCGCTAATGATAGCAAGTCCGGAGTCATGATAAAATTCACTGTAACCAACGTATCGCATTATTCACCTATAATAGTATTGTCTTAATGCAGTTATTTATACATAAAAAAAGGAGCCCGAAGACTCCCAAATGGATCACAAAGGTAATTATTTTCCGGTCACGTGTTCGTACACATCTTTCCAGTTGTTCATTAGAGGGAAGTCGGTGTCTTGGTTATAGACGTGTCTCATGACTACAGATTCAAGTCCGACCTTCGCACCAGCGATTGCGTTCTCTACCTTGTCTTCTACCCATAAACATCCGGTATCACGATAGGCTTCTAACGCCTCGTCTTTGTCAGCACCAGTGTCTAGGTACACATATGTTTCGAAAACAGTCTTACCGAAGAGTTCACATAGGTTCTTGGTACGTAAGTGCTGTGAGTACTCGTCGTCACTTAAAGAAGTGATTGCATGGAACACATAACCGTGCTCTTCGTGCAACTTCTTAATGTACTTGATAGCATCACGTAGAGGTGGAATCTTTCTAATCGTGGCAGACTCATTGAACATACGACACAACTGCCTCTTTTCGTTTGACCACATCAACCCATACATCTCACCGATGTCATATACATCAGGCTTGACTACCGTATACCCATGACGACTCATCCATCGTTGAAAGGCATACTGCCAATCTAGGATCACACCATCACAGTCTACTAAAATTACTTTATCTTTCACGCAACACCCTCTTTTCTCACATTGTTCATTATATAAAACACTTCAATATCCATGTACCCAATCTTTAATAACTCAGATTCAAGGGCACTCCAATCAGGATTCTCTGCATAATATATGTGTTTCAGTATCGCGTGGGTGACACCTGCTTTATCGTACTTCATAAAAAAACCTCTCCAGTTAGATATACATTATACATGTAAAGGAGAGGTTTGTCAAGGGCTTGTTTTGAAAATATATTATGGAATAAGATTCCTTTCCCAAGCAGTAGTTTTATAACGACGTTCTCTCCAGTGTTTTACCATGTCGACTTTCCATTCACCGCCTGTGTAGTGACAGAACTTTGCGTTATCAAAGAACTCTTTCTCTGTGGCATAGTGTGGACTGTCGTTCCAAGTAGTATCGATAGTCTCTACGTCGAACTCATGCTTCATTAACTGTGCAGAGATGTACGGTTGATCATTAAGGATAGACATATGGAAGTCACCAGCGTAACACCAATCATCCCATGCCATGAATAGTTCACGTGCACGTAGACGTGCTTCCTTAGACCAGAGTACAACTCCAGTGTTCATGATAGTTAGTTTTGATGGGCGATTAGGTGGCATTACAGGTACGATAGGACAGTCATGCATATCGAACTTACGACAGAAGTTTCTATAGTTCTCTTCGTTACTATCCCATGAGTTGTACCCACCCCCATCAGCAGTAACGAAGTCGGACTCTAGTACACCGTATACATCAGCACCAGATTCCATCTGATCAAAGATGTTCTCTTCGGTGTTGACTACGATGTCTGTGTCTACGAATAGTAGGTTGTCGTACTGGTCGAACATAGGGTCTAGCCAGACACGTGCACACTCGTGCAATAGGGAGGTTGAACATCCATGTCCTTTTGTCGCAACACGCTCGTCAGAGTATATGTGCGACGCTCCAATCTTTTTTGCGTACTCTTCGAATGAGGTACGAGAGATGTTAGCTACTTCTTTGTACAAGGAAGAACGTGTACCGTCCCACCCTTTAATATCACCACGAGCATCTACTTCTTTACTCACGATCATGTATTGGAATATTACATTATTTGACATTTTCTAACCTTCTCATCAATCGTTCAGACCTAAGTCCTACTTGATAATACCATTTTGAATCACGACCTTCGATTGCAGCGGTCTTCCAATCACTTTCGAGTACCGCGGCATACATGTTCTTGAACTTACTTAGTCTTGGTCTACCTAGGTTAAACATCATATTGACCAAGACTTGCTGTACCTCATCTGGGAAACTATTGAACCGTTCTCCATATAGTACACAACATTCATCGATTGAGGTGTCGAGGTCTTGTTGGAATGCCTCGCTAACTCTTTCGGGCGATATCTTCGTTCCGACCGCAAACCCGAACTCTCCATCACTTTCTTTAACGAGGTGTCCAACACCAAACGTGGGGTAGTTGAGGTGGTCGAGGTAAATCTCATAAACAACTCCTTCATCGACCCTGAGTTGGTTGTATACTGCTTCGCGGTTCATTGTATTACTTCTCTTCTTTAATGAAGACACCATCGACCATTTTTCCTTTACGGTCTTTAATGTCGTCGTAGGCCACGGCCAAACAATCTTCAAGGGTAACTCCATTTCTCTCAGCGATATTAATCAGTACGACCATGATGTCGCCAATGTCATCTCTGATATCTTGTTGCTTGCAGATATTGTCTGACAACTCACCGCACTCTTGGATGAGTTTCATGTACTGGTCTTTGTCGTTCGCACCATCGATTAGGTTGCGAGCGTGGTGCCATGCTATAGTATTCTCAATCAATTCATTAATTAACATTATATTCCTTACAACTTGATAGCAAGAACTACCAAGATACATGCCAACAGTACATTGGTCATTAAAATTTCAATAGCGAGTATAGTGTGATACCATACCCACCTAGTTTTGTATGCGTTTGCTACAGATAAATCTTCGGGATCTGGAGTTCCGTCTTCTACCTTCTTACCATTAGTCGGCCCAAGTCGGAGCCAATTTAAAAACTTCATAGCTCTAAACCTTTATAGTATTGTTTTTGTCCGAACCTTTCTTAATATTTGTAAGATGTTCATTCCACTGAGTGCCTGCTAATCTCATAGTAGACTTTACACCTGATACTAACTTGGGTGCTGAATCCGCAGGGAAGTAACGTGTCCACTCTGGGTTGTCAAGCATCCATTTATCGTATTCAGAAATACGGAGAAGCACTTCCGTGACCTCTCCGGTTTCTTTGTTTCTAAAATCATATTGTGGCATTATATATCCATTCCAAATTATATTCAATCACTACGACAGGAGTCTCACTGTTCGCGCCTGAAGAGATAATCACCCCCTAGTCTATTGTGACAGTTGTTGAGTAGACGTATTCAGTATATTGTAATACTGACCAAGTGTTTCCTTTCGATAATTATTACCTTGGGGATTATTTGCTTGGCGTCTGGTATCATGCACGAACTTTTTAAGTTCGGAAATATCTTGGTTCAACTGCTGTTCTTGACTCGACATAGGATTCTCCTTGAATGTTGTTGAGTGTCGGAAGTATTACTCGATGATCAGGGTAGGAAATGCCTCCTGTACGAGTTTTTTCGTTATGTAACGGCACGGTGGCTTCTTTGCCACCATTTTCAGAACGTACTCAGCATCCTCCGGATGAACGGATTCTAGAAGCTGGACGAATTGATTCTCGCGTTTAAACGCTGGGGTTTGGTCTCCGTTACCACCCTTAATGAAGTTGCCAAATTGCTTGTGCTGCTTCAGTAGGGTAGAGGGAACCGACTCCGCTTTATTGGGAGTGAATGGTGGGCGTCCAGAAGGAAGTAGAAATTCCAAAGACTCGTCGAAGGATCCACGAAGAATATCTTTGAACGCCCAGTTATCTTCATATTTTTTCAATACATCTAATCTTTCTTCGCGAGTTGCTGCGGATTTATACTCTTCAAAGACTTCAAAGACTTCTTTACGAAATTTAATCATTTAATTATACCTTATCAATTTTCCAGCATATATAGTTTTTGTCTGTAATAGAAATCTCTTCACGATTCTGACATTTCCAAACAATATCTAATAGTACCTGTTCATATAGTTTGTTTAAGTTTTTGCTAATACTAAGATTCCCTTCTACTGCTTTATTCCGAAAATCTTTTATTTGCACTACCTTTATATATTCATCTATTATCATCACTGTTCCGCCGATCCATAATAGAGAACACAACAAGGAAGTGATGACTATCGTATAAAAAGTTTTCATTAGACCTCTCCTTCTCGTCATGGGTATTTATACGAGAAGAGGAGTTGAGCGGA
>TARA_B110000208_G_scaffold186665_1_pt1 | contig 13142 bp, 1 predicted proteins | sample TARA_B110000208 | Tara Oceans TARA_B110000208 (sample SAMEA4397426) | marine metagenome | biome: Polar Biome; feature: [SRF] surface water layer (ENVO:00010504); material: water (ENVO:00002006), including particulate matter (ENVO:01000060) such as... | depth 5 m
TTTTTTTATAAACAAAGAGAAAAAGATTTTAATGACTATAATTATTAAATTATTTATTCCTTTTTTTGTCCAACTTTCCCAATTAAATCGCTTTTAACAACCAAAGCTATTATAATAAATATTACGGTTCCACCGACTAATGTTTGAATGATAGTTGTTAAATTATCAAATTCAACATTTGCATGTAAATCTATTCCAGTTAATCTATTAGCAAATGAAGTTACACTATCTCCAACGGTTGCGAATTGACCCGCCGCTTGACCCGCCGCTTGACCCGCTGTCGTTCCTACTTCTTCTTCACCGGTTCCAATAGCTTGACTTATTTGACTAGGCATTCTAAACGATGAAGATTTTAACCTTCTAATATAATTTGTGATATTAGACCAAGAATTTTTAATATAATTTTTAATGTATTGAAATAAGTAATAACTCCCTATAAATACACCAACTGTAAATATCATATATCCGGCTTTATGTTCATTTTTAACACCCTCTGATAATATTATTTTTCTAACAACTTTATCAGAATCAGTTATAACGTCGATTATTTTATTAACGCTATTAAATGTAGTGTTGATAGAGAAATCTACACCACCACCTATTAATTTTAATCCGAATTTAACCAGTAATATAATAAGTAATATAGCAATAACGGTGTAAATACTCATGTATATTACAACTCTAATAAAGGGAGGTATAAATTTATCTAATTCAGGTAGTTTTGCTATACCATGTGAGAAAGCTGTATTATCTATTTTATAACAAGGACTACCAATCCATTCTAAATGTCCGTCTTTTTTAACATCTGCTTTATGTGAACAAGTAGACCCATTATATTCACATGCTGGATAACTATTACAAAGGTCACTCTTATCAATATTTCCATTTTCTAATAAAGCGGTTTTTTTATCAATATCATCACAAATATCGCCACCTCTTTCATTATATTGACAAATATATTCCCCACCCCCACCATAACCTTGTTCACAATCAACATTACAACTATTCATTATACTTGGAGAACATTCACTGCGATGTATAACACCATCATTAGATATTTCACCCCCCGTCCAGTCTGTTGGGATATCTGGATTACTTACTGATCTAGCCGGACCTATACTTCCACAAGTCCCCAAATCATTATAATTATATTCTTTAACATATTCTTTATTATTTGTTTCACACGTATTTTTCGGACCAGCTTTAATACTATCAGAATTAATATGTTTACATGCGCCCGGGTCCCCTTCTACCTTTTCTATAAACTGGTAACCGATACTATGATTACTATAATTTTCACAAATTTGTTGATATTCATCAGGATCATCGGGTTCAGAAAATCCGTAACGATCTATGATACATTTACTAGAACCGGCTTGTGTTAAAGGCGCACTATCTATAGATTCTACTGTATATGGAATGCTATTAATAGTTACTATTACTGATGTTGGTGTCGCCGCGGAGAGGGCCGCGGAGAATGTTGGATCTAATGGTTGACTCAGACTACTATTTAATTTTACAATTATAGATGTTGATGCACTTCCAAGGTCTACAGCTACAATAAATCCAGCAGTACCATTAATAGTTACACTAGAACCTATTACTATAGTATCAGCTTCTGCAATGCTACTGATAGTTAATTTTATAACAGTATAATCGGTTAAAACATTTTCACCGTCTATACTATTCATTAATCCACATAATTCTGCTGGTTCATATTTAGAACCATCATTTTTAAAGCATCCATAATCAAACGCACCATCACCATCTAAGTATTTACCCCACGTAGAATCACTGCTAGAATATTCACAAATATGTTTACCAGGATAGTTATTACCACTAGTTGGGTCACTACATAATATACCCCAGTGTGCATAATCTTGACCTATCATATTACATCTACCTTTATTGATATCATCATTAGAATCAGTAATGTCGGTTGTTTTATCTGTATCACAGACAAGGTAATTTTTAAAGTTTATATCATCGGTTTTTTCATTATAATCAGTATATATTTTATCATTTAATGTAATTAATCCATCTATAGACGATGTATAATTTGTAGTTAAACATGTATCCATATTATCAGCTGCAATAACATCGTGATTATTATGAATTATTTCACAATTATATGGGTCAGTATTTTCTGGATAACAACGTGGAGTTACCAGTCCCCTATAACACTGATAGTCTGCTGGTCCGGTAGGGTTTTCAGCGGGTGAATCATAATATAAACATCCGTCTAACAATTGAGACGTCGTACCGTCATTTAAAAGGACTTTACTATATGGAGGACACGCTGGGACAACTGGGTCGTTTGTAGTATCACTAGCACTACAATATTTTGTATTAGGTGGTTCACACGTGTGTAATTCATCTGTATGAGTGCCACCGACTATTACACAGTGTTGTTCATCAAATATATTACTTTCTTCCTTAAAATTTTGTATAGAACAATCATTTATATAAGAATCATCTGTTATAGTCCCTGAGGACGCGGGGACCAGGTCTAGCTTACCAGGCTCATTAATTAATTTAATATAGTTATCGTCTTTAGTTATAGATATAACACCGGATTCATCACCAGTATAAATTGGACACGTGGGGAGCGCCTGCATGTTCGGCGGTAGATATATTTTTTTATCGCTAGACCAATTAAAAATAGAATCTCTTAAATCATTATCTATCCATTTACAATTATTACTAGCAACACAAGTACTTTTATTGTTACTATCACAGGTATTAATATGAGTAGTAAAAGACGTACCATCGGGTTCATTTGGTACACATATTTTATCAGATATATTTAGTTTATAACCCCCATTACCATCTGACACCGGATAATATTTCAATGTAGAATTTACTGAGTATAAACCGTTTATTTTTTTATTTTTAAGAATACATGTATCGTTTTGATGATAATTAATACCGTCATCCCATGTATAATTATCATTAGTACATTCACTTTCAGATATTGCACCTATATTATAATTTTCGCCACTCTTATCTTCACGATCATTGCCTTGTGTTGCAATAGTATTGTCCCAATAGTCTGCTTTAACACAAACATCATTTTCACAACCGTCTCTGTCCCACCCACCTTCGGGGGGAGTTATCTCTTCAGATTTATTATATTCTGTTTTTTTTACATGGGTACACGTCCCACCTCTATCATTCCTTACACTGGTAGTACAGATATCTAAATATGTTTTAGAACTATAGCAAAATCCACCTTGCCCAGTATCATCATACCCACACCACTGACAATTATTACCATTAGTGTCACTTGTACATGTATTACACGATTTATGTTGAAAACAAGCGCAATCAGATGAGTTAGTAATGTTATCAATTATTTGACCGTCAAAATTCACACAATCACCGTGCATAGACCCTGTTTCGGGACCAGGTAATTGACCTAACGCACCATCAGTTCTATTAGAATACGGAATAGATTTATTACTACAATACATAGATTTACATATTGGTTCTGAATCATTAAAATCTGCTCTATGTATAAATTTACATTGTCCGTTAACTCTTTTAAATCCACTATCACTTTCATCATCTAAATCGGGTATCCACGTACATTTTAATGATTTATCACCTTGATCATATATTTTATTAGTGGCTTTGGATATTATAAATGGTATTTCTTCCGATACACAATCATCCTGTGTCCCATTAGAAGCACATGTATTTTCAGCAACAGGATTAGTAACCATCCACGCAACTTCATTTTCTTTATTAAAACCTTCGTTATCCATTATAGGGATAACACCACATTTAACACTACCCATTTTAGTATTGGTAGTATCAAATACATAACCATCATTACATTCTATATCTTGGTGTTCAGTGGTATCGACTAATACATCAAATTCTTTATCAGAATTAGTTATACCCTGCGGACCACAAAATTTTTGGACACATGTAATACTAGGTAAGACTACGCCTACCGCCGGTGAACCATCACTATTCATCCATTGTGATAGACCGCTTGTAGGATCTACATCTGTGTATTTAAGAACAGATAAATCTAGACCATTTGATGATAATACATGTGAACCATCAAATACATATCCTTCTGAACATCTAATAGTATTTTTATTCAAACCGTTGTAAAAAGTACCTGTAGTAGCATCTGTAACAGGATCTAATGAATTATTAGTATTTTGATCAATTTGGTTAATTTGATCGGCTGTGGGCATTACTTATTATTATTCAATATTTTATTTAGCTAAATAAATTTCCACCATAATCTTGATTAACTATCAAATACCTTTCTTGATTTTGTATGCTTTGTTGTAATGGGATATTTTCGGGGAAATAATCACACGTTGATCCATCAGGTAATGTGGTTCCACCACAAATATTTTCAGGATCACCGGTTGACATATCAATATTTCCACATACGTCTTTGTATGTATTTTCATTTAATGAACAATTAGAAGGATTTTCACATAAATATGTACATGATTCGTTATTACCTGGATTTCTAATTTTATCATATGCTAAATTCCATAATTCTATAGATGAACGTGTATCGGTTTCTTCAGAATAAAAATCACTTTCAGCAGCCGGTAGTGGAAAAGGACAAAATTTATCTTTTTTATAACCTTCTTGAGGTAAATGTAATTCACAATTTATTTCGATATCATTTTTATCAGTTACCGGTCCTCTAGCAGAATTTACAAAATCACTATTTTCATAGCGTTCGGTGGGGTCTGAAAAATTACTTATACACGAATTATCATTATAGTTATTTTTCATGTATAAAGTTTCACAATAATCATCGCCATCTATTGTTAAATTATTGTATTCATTTCTAGATTTACAGCGTTTCGCAGTAGTTGAGCACAATGCATCATATGGATATTTATCTAAGAATATAGATTTAGGGGGGCATACATATTCTTTATCTGGTTCATCTGGTCTAAACCAATTATCTGGTATAGCACCATTAGCATCGCTGGGTATATTTAATCTAGGTTCTGGTTCTAAGATACCACCCAACGATAAGCCACTTCTATTATCTTTACATTTTTTAGGATTAGTTGATCCATCACCAATATAATAGCAACCATAAGGACATTCTTTTTTATCTTCATCAATTGATTCACCGTAACATAACTTGGGGTAATTAATAGGATCACCACTACCCATAGTAAAAGGACTAGCTATATCACCATAACATTTAGTTTCAACGCCATCATATTCATCAGCGGTTGCTTCAGAACGTGTCATTATAACTGATACTAAACCAAATATAACAGCATACAATACTGTATAAACTAATACATCTTTAAATTGGAATGGTTCATCTTTAACAGGAAAGTAATCAGAAACAGATGTAATATACTTATATATGATATATGGTGCTAATATAAATGTAAATAAGAAATTATCTCCTAATCTATTTACAAATTTATTGTAGTATGATCCTATATCTCTTAAACTTTGAGTCCAGTTCAATGATTCTGGTTCAACCTCCATGTATGCTATTTTGTATGCATCCAATACATTACTTTCATTATCAGGATCACCTTGTAATATTTCTGGTAATAAACTTTCTCTTTGTTGAATGACAGCATCTGCTAGTGGATCTTTAATCATATCATCCCATTCTTCGCGATATAACCTTCTTGGCCAAACTGCACTAGCCTGATAAATTTTACCCGCTTGATTATGTGTTACACCGTCAACCGGATCTACATAATTTGGATTAGGTGATACACCAGCTTTTGTCAAGTCTAATAGTATATCTAAACCCACTTTAGCTAAATATATTGCTACACCTAGTAATACTGCTGGTGTTAGTAAATAGATAATACAACCTATTAATACAAATATTCCAGAAAAAAATGGTCCTAATAGGACACCGACGCCTGGCGCAGCTGATAAGCCGGTCATAGCCGCAGGTGCTATCTTTGTTATAATTGCATCAGCTATTAAGGTACATAATCCTGTCAATCTTTTAGGTATAGATAACCTTACATTGTACGTTAAAAATTGGAGTATAGTAAATGGCAACGATACAAACATAAATATTATCTTGAAAAACCATATTGGATTGATAAATAAAAACGGAATATATAGTAAAAAGTGTAAATAATCTGTTAAACTCTTCAAATTCCTTCCATCACGCATAGGAGCACACCATAATCTGGTATCTTTATTTGTACTAGGGACAAAGTTGTCAAATTGTAGTCTAATTCTATCGCCCCACGACCCCCCAAATAATATAGGGTTAAATATACTTTTAAATGATGCTTTAGGATTAAAATCCCCTAAATATATATCAAAAATACCCCCAAAGAATCCCTTTGTATCAAATGTTAATAATTTACCATTAATATTCAATGACAAGTTTACACCAGAAAATAATGCTTCCACCTCTTCGTACGGGTTGAATTCAGCTTTCGCGCCCTCCGTAGCATACCTTGTTCCTATTTCAGCGCCACCCGTGCTCTTGTTCACCTCGCGTAATATAGTGTTGATCGCGTCGCTTAGCGCATCCGCTGAAGCATCCGATACACCCGCTGAAGCAGTCGGTGGCGAAACACCCGCTGAAGCAGTCGGTGGCGAAACAGTATCTTTAATAGATTTAGCAGATTTTTTAAATGATGACCACATATCTCCCTTTGAATAATTATTTGTTCCTTCACCTATTTCAACTAATTTACTTTCAAATACTGCTGGACTTAGTAATACTTTATACCATGCATATCCAAAATAAGCCATAAATGGTGCGAATACTACAAAAAAAACTAAATTGTGGATGATCCAATCCGGGAAAAATGGATATAATCTAGTAGGACTACATTTACAGTTATCGGAGTTTACAGAACATTCTGAATCTTTAATGTTATCATCTATCAGTTTAGATCCATCTCCAAAAATACTATCCCAAATAACATTCCACGAACTTTCTGCTTGACTTGAAATAGTACTAAAATCTATGTAACCTGTCCCTAATCCAATTTTAAACTCTGAATCTAAGCCTGATACTTTATTGTTGGGATTTCTAAACTCACACTGACCCTCTGTAAGTTGAAATTCATCACACCTGGATGCTTTATCAGTAGTTAAATTATCGGCATTAATATCATTATTAGGATCATCGATACTAGAGCATGCCCTACATTCTCCGATATTATCACCATCGGTATTTGTTAAAGCATCCCAGAAACAATTTTTCATAGAATTACAGGTATTTCTATGGTCTATCTCACTACATTTCACACAACCGACTTTATCTACTAATGGATTTCCATCGTCATCTGTTAATTTATTTAATGAACACGTTTCTGTTGCGGGGTCCCATTCACAGCCATCTAAGTGCATTTTTTTACATTCGTCTATCTCACCTATCACTCCACACATGTCTTTTATTGAACCCCATCCACAACGTGAATATTCTTCAGGATCATTATTACCAAAACAACTTACTTCATCTTTATACAAAGAACAACTTACACAATCACCAGATTGTTCATAATTACACGCACCTTTCGGGTTATTATAGCAAGCATTGCTTTTTCGTATTTCGCTTGTTCCACCTGTTGCACCTGTAACATCACCCGAATTTACATAATAATTTTCTATATCATAAATACCGTTAACTTCACACGCATCACCACCAAAATCAATAGATCCATCAGTGGTTCTAGGTAGTATATACGCTTTATTAGGCCCACCTATTGTTATATTAGTTTTACCACCCGTATCTTCATATTTAATTATTTTAGATTTACCTATGAGATATTGTGAACATAAAGAGTTTATATTTGATGTATTATTGTCAATGTATATGTATTTATTATTAGGATAAGTAGTTAAATTATTAATATTACTGTGATCATTAATATTGGTATCATTTAGTATACCATTTAAGGTAATTGTTATATAATTGGGATGTGTTTTTGTTTTTGATGCTCCATCCAATGTTTCTGGAGTTATACTATCTACGGTTATTTTTGAAATCGCTTCAAAGAAATAGTTAGACATTTCATCGGCAGTTAATTCATCTAAGTCAACTGTATGAGAACACGGGTCTTCGCCCACATAAGGTATATCGGGTATATATTCACATGATTGTTCTTGGCCTTCTACAATAGTTCCACCTAAAATATTACAATCTTGTTCAAAGTCTTGTAAATCACCTTCATATAAATCCTGTTCACTCATGATACATTGCCCACCAGTAGAAGGACCTATCCACCGTCCCCCTTTAGGACAATCTACTTCATTGATTATCATTTCATTTACAGCACTCTCTACTTTACAATATCTAGATTTTTGTTTTGTAAATACACAACCTTCCATACTTGTACACCGTTGTTCAGCACATACAGGAGAACTAAGAGTATCTGGATAATCTCTTAGATTACACGTGCCGGCGTCGGGACCTCCCAGAATAGGTGATAAATTATAATTTCCACACATTTCGGTAGACCCTAGACTTCGTGTGGTATGATCTTCACACAGTGGTAATAAATTAGATGGGTCATCATCATGCGACCATTTACATCTACCTCTCGCCGTACAAATAGATAACTCCCCTATTTGTTCATTTTTATATCTATCAAAATCTGTATACTGAACTTGACATGTTTCTGGACAATCTAACATAATCGCTTCACGCAATTCTTTATTTTCAGAAGTACACTTTTCGATATTTTTTTCACATAATCCCGGATATTTATCTTTACAACTAGATTCAGCCGATGTGCTGTCACTATAATTTAAATCTATCCCACATCCCACGGGCGTCCACCCCTTTCTCATAGTATAATCTTTTGATAGCGGACCTTCATTGTCTATATTATAATAATATTTTTGAAGATCATTCCATTCTTCATATCTACCACACGGACCATTTTCACCACAATCAATATCATTATCACAATAATCATTAGATCTTTCACATATATTAGGATTATATATATCATTCACTTTCTTATATAACATAGGTCGCGTGTATTCGTTAACAGATTCTATATCTATATTTAATGATAATGCCTTATTCAATAATTCTTCTTCTGACATTATTGCTAATTTTGTCCTTTTACTTGCATCTAAATCATCTGTATGTTCTATTATAAAATTAATTAGAACATGTTTATCTCTTTCTATAGGTGTGGACAAATTAGTATTACAACTTAATTTAATATTATCTTTATTAATCAAAGATAAATCTTTCCTTACGCAAGCATAGGGGGATTTACCATCATTTGTTTCAGAATAAAATATGTCTGATGAATTAGAACTAGCCGGTTTAAAAAATACATGGTCTGTATCTGAGTGATGAATTGGAAGAAACTGTATATCTATTGATTGATCTAACATATCGCAATCCCTATTAGCTAAATCATATGGACTTTGGGGTGGTAAATTTTGTCCAAAATCATCAGGTTCATGTGTAACATCTATATAATCCCAAGGTGTTTTATTTTGATTATTACTTTGTAATATCCCACATACACCTAATTTTGTAGGTAGATTAGGATCAGATAGATCAGTTACACCATCTTGAATAACAAGATCTAGCACAGTCCCTTGTATTAAATCTGGGTAACTAGAACACAAGCCGCTATTAATATCATTGTCTATATCAAAACAAGTAATACACCCTGTTTTATTTGGTGAAGACCACCGATTAGGATTCCCACATTCCGATAACTTACTTCTGATTAAATCTCTACAAATATTATTTTGATCAACTTCTAGATCATTATTACCTTCACCAAATACCATATTAATATTAAAATACTTATTTTGTGGTGTCCCAGTTATCTGGAAATAATCCGCTATATCTGCTATAGGTGAAGGTGTAACCTGTGCTAGAGGCACTGTAGTTTGTCCAGTACTGGTTTCAGGTTTACCAGTTCCAAATAATTCTTTATCAATTATAGTCATAGCCGTTGATGGAGGCATCCTTGAATTATAATAATCAGCTGGATAGAGCAGTTTATTTTTTAGAGTATCAGTAGTAGCATCATCTGTACCGTATCCTTTAAAAAATATAGAATTTATACTAGGTCCTAATGAAGAAATAGATAATATATCATTTGGAGGAGCTGTAAGAGGATCATTAGCTACTAAATTTAATGATAACATGGATCCTGTAAATTTATATATATCATTTGTCTTTGATAATTTAGCATCAGCCCCGCTCGATAATTCATGTACAAATTTAAAATATGCTACCTGGTAATTTGCCCTTTGACTAGAAGGTGTTGTACCGGATGTTGTAAAATCCCCGTCTTCATTTATACCTATAATAGACACATGGGATTCAGTATCAGTGGGTGGTGAACCTATTCCAGGTGATAACCAAAAATATTTACTATAATCTTTAGTTGAATCGTTATCATACTTATTTAGAATAGAGTTATTGTAACCTAGAGCCGATTGATCACCATCTGTTATAACAAGATCCCCAGCAGTTATAACAGAATCACTCGCAGATTTACTATCTGGGATATCTAGAATGCTTTGACTAATAGTAGTAGTATTTTCTAATGTATTCGGAAAATAATAAATATTAATAGGATTTCCTTTATTATTAAAAAACATATCGTTATTAGGTGTTATGTCTACATAAATTACTTTTTCTCTGGGTCTTGCCGATGTAATTGATAATGGGTATATCATTCCCATTAAAGTATTAGCTGTTATAGTATTACCTGTTATAGTATCAAAATCGGTAGAGAAATCTGATGTCAGAGGGTCATAATCTTGATTACTCCAAGTATTCATTGTATAATCATATTTAGCTAGTTTATCACGGTCTCCTGTTCTATTTTTTAGATACCATGATTCACATATTTCTGGATATTTATATGCGTTTGTTTCTTTTTCCATATCAAAAAATTCAGTATTAGCTAACGGATCTAAATTATTATTGCCCAAATAATCATCCAATAAATCAACTGAAAGAGAACCATCGTAGCCTATTATACCTACTTGATTTTCATCATTATCAGGATTAATATGATTAAGTTTATTAAATGTACCTGTTTCAATCTTAAAATTATCATTTAGACTACTACTAGTAGACATACACCATGCTCTCAACTTATCTTTTTCATCTCTAGGGTTGCCATTTGGTTTAGTTATATCAGATGTATCATCTGTGTCTAATGGATAATATAATTGATTAATCATTGACGGATGGTTATTATACTCGTTTGTAATAAATTCTGACCACATAGTATTTTCATCGCCTACACCACTATACTTCTTGCCCCATGGATATAGTAAATTCTCAGTAGAACTGCTATCATTAATCCATGTATCACCTTGTTTTAAAACATCTTCATGTTCAGTTATAGGTGTTCTGGATAATCTATGAAGTGATAGTATGTTATGATCAGTATCACTATATAATATATCTGGTGAATCTAGATTAGGACCAGTTGCAGGAATATCTCCTAATCCAGTATTACTTATACCTGGAAATAAATGTGCTCTTTTTGAATAACCTGTCTCTGTACCACCTGTATCCACAGTACCATTATTTTTATAACCTGGCAAATTAATCGCTCCTACCCCTAACCTTGTTGTACAATCTGGTTTTAACCACGCACCACAACATATATCTATACCAGAAACGTTACCATCACGACCGCGGGCTGACTCATCGTCATATGTACCATAACGCACTGTCCAATCTACTTTTTGTGGATCTAATGCACCACTAGTTGTTTGATCACCTTCCCACGTGCCATTATCGTAAGTATGACTTATATATTGATTAATACCAGTGGCATCACCTTTTACCATATCATAATTATATGTTCCGCCACAAGTTTCACTCGATAACATATCTTTATGTGAGCTAGCTAGAGCGCCAGTTTTATTAGGGTTAAACCTTTTTTGATCTACAATATATGACCAGTATGTATATCCAGGGTAACCGCCATATAACGATGTTGGTAAATTACCACCAGCGTTAGCTACTTGCTTTATAGCTGTTTCACCCACACCGATGAATCCGCCCCCGCCAATTTTCCCTATTGAAATAGTTGTTTCTTCATTCGCGGTGAACCGACAGTTCGCTGACGACGCTGGACAGTTTGTCGTACTGTTACCTATAAGTGAATTTTTGAATCCGCTAAAATTAGTGTTATCACTTGTATCGTGAGCGCAATAACTACGTGCAGTAGAATCTGTCGTATAACTAGTTTTTTTAGAATCTTTTACTAATCTATCAATAGGACTATCACCACTTGCATCATTCCAACCGCTTCCATTTAATAACCGATGCTGCGTGTCCAGGGTGGAATCATGATAATCATGAGAAATATTAACGAGCCTAGGTCCCGTCCCTGAATCGTCCGGACGTGTTGATAGCCACCTCCTCTTAAATGGATCGCCGTCCCACTGAGCCGGTGCCGTCAACGCACCGCCATCCCTAGTAGATGGACCATACTTTATTTTCGTAGTATCATCACCAAGACCATTACAATATGGATGAAGTTCTTTATATTCTAATCTAAGCCAGTCAGATAATGATCTGTATATATATTCTCTTTTAGCATTTTGTAAATAACCTGTATTTAAACCACTGATAGTAGTTAATAATTCGCTATAGGGTAACCCCATATAATATATATCACTACCACTATAACCTTCACCTGTATAATTTCTACCACTGGATAAGGTCGGATCAAGTTGAGAAACATAATTATTATAATCAATATTCCTTACATTACGAGATAATTGTATTTCTCTTTTATTACCACCTGTATATGACATTATATTTTTCCATAAAATATGTTGTGAAGATTCATCCTCTGCTTCACAAAAGGGTTTTATTAACGTATTTCCGGCTATTTCAACATTAAATGGTAATCTTATTCCATAATATTGTGCGTATTCAGGTGTTGATTGAGGTGTTGATTGAGCTAGTGTAGCTGGATCATTAGTATTTATAATATTAAAATTACCACTAGATAAATAATAATTATTAACACCACCTAAATACCCGCGATTGTAAAATAGATTACCCCAGAAAGGTGGTGTATTTCTAGTAATAGACCATAAAGCAGCTTTTTTAATATCAGCTGTATCTGTTAATGAACCTGATGGATCAGTTGTTGGTTGAATATTATCTTTTTTTGTTATTATATCAG
>TARA_B110000208_G_C11800776_1_pt1 | contig 13131 bp, 13 predicted proteins | sample TARA_B110000208 | Tara Oceans TARA_B110000208 (sample SAMEA4397426) | marine metagenome | biome: Polar Biome; feature: [SRF] surface water layer (ENVO:00010504); material: water (ENVO:00002006), including particulate matter (ENVO:01000060) such as... | depth 5 m
TTTTTTTACTATAATAACCTTTCGCATGCTGATACCTAAGGTGTTGTCACTCCCTTCAATAATGCAATAAGGATAGAAATGCGCTTAGATAACCAAAGAGAAAGTAGTAATGTAGAAGAGCGTCTCCGTATGCGCGTATCAGTTAAAGGTGGTGTTGGTATTGGTACGATTGCAATGGTGTTAGTGGCGATATATTTTGGTTTCGATCCTTCGATGGTGCTGAATATGGGGCAGAGCATAAGCCAAAGTAGCTCGCAAGAGTCCGAAACGGCTCCTGCTAATGACCAGATGGGAAAGTTTGTTTCAAAAGTGTTAGGCAGCACTGATGTCACTTGGCAAAAAGTATTTAAAAAGTCTGGTTATGATTATTCAGCACCTAAATTAGTGTTATTCAGAGGACATGCTAATACGCCCTACGGTACTGATCAGGCAGCAATCGAGCCTTTTTACTATCCCTGGGGCAAGAAAGTCTACATTGACTTAGCCTTTTGCGATGAAATGAAAAATCTATTTAAAGCACCTTGTGATTCTACACAAGCGTATGTGATTGCACATGAGGCAGGCCATCAGGTACAGAATTTAATGGGTACTTCAGATAAAGTGCAGCAAGCACGTCAAAGTGCTAGAAATGAAGCGCAGGCCAATCAATATTCAGTTCGTCTGGATCTGCAATCTGATTGCTATATGAGTGCATGGGCGCACCATGCGGATGGTGCTAAACGCATCTTAGAACCAGGTGACTTTGAAGAAGCGATGAGAGCTGTTTCTGCGATTGGCGACGATGCCTTCCACAAGCAAACGCAAGGCTACGCTGTCCTAGATAGCTTTACACATGGCACATCTAAACAACGGATCCGTTGGTTTAACCAAGATTTAAAGGTGGGTGTTGTGAATAAGTGCGGTAAGTTCAGCGCTAGCAACGTATAACTGCATGAAAGAAAAAGTAGATTTAACAGAGCATTGCATTAGTTCAACAACCATTGCGGAAGGTCGCATGCTAACGGTCAAGTGTGATGAGGTTAAACTACCTAATGGGAATTCAAGTCAACGTGAATATGTCATACATCCAGGTGCAGTGGTGGTTATCCCGCTATTAGCGAATGGCAACGTTGTTTTAGAAAGACAGTTTCGTTATGCCTTACACCAAGTGTTTATCGAGTTACCGGCGGGGAAAATTGATGCAGGTGAAGCGGTTCTAGTGGCAGGGCAGCGAGAGTTGCTGGAAGAGACTGGGTATGTCGCTAATAATTGGGTTTGCCTAGGTCATCAGCACCCTTGTATTGGTTATTCTAATGAGGTGATTCATATGGTTTTGGCGACAGGATTGACTGCAGGCGAACATAATCGTGATGCTGATGAAACGCTTGAGGTATTTGATGTGCCTTTTGAAGAATGCATGTTGATGGCGCAACGCGGTGAAATTACGGATGGTAAAACCTTGGTGGCTTTATTCTTTGCTGAAAAGCATTTGAACCAAGCATCTTTAAACCAAGCGTCTTCAAGTTAATAGTATGTCTAAAGTCTTAATTGTTGGTTGTGGCGACCTTGGTGGGAAGGTTGCGCAGCTACTGTCTGATGCCGGCCATACTGTTACTGGCGTACGAATCAGTAATAAGCCGACTGCTAATTCAGTTACGTGTATTCAAGCCGATGTCACTCAAGCGTATTCTCTCGCAAGCTTGGAACAGCTTTCTCCAACGATTGTTATTTACTGTGTTGCTGCGAATGCACAAACGGATGATAGCTATCGTATGCATTATGTTGATGGCTTGCGTAATATATTAAACACACAATTAGGTAATGCGAACTTGCAACATGTTTTCTTTATTTCAAGCACGCGGGTTTATGGTCAAAAAACACAAGACTTACTGGATGAGACAACGCTTGCAATACCAAGCGATTTTGGTGGAGAACGTTTGTTAGAAGCTGAGCAGCTATTAAAAGAGCTGTCATGCGGAAGTACAGCCGTCCGGCTTTCAGGCATTTATGGCACAGGGCGGCAATATTTAATGAATTTGGCCAAAGCACCAGAGCGTTGGCCGCAAAGCAATAAATGGACAAATCGTATTCATCGAGACGATGCGGCGCGTTTCATCACCTTTTTATGTGAGCAAGTGAGTGCAGGAAAAGTAATTGAAGGCTGCTATATTGGCACAGATGACATGCCAACATTGCAACATGATGTCCTAAGGTGGCTTGCTGTTCAGTTAGGCGTAACCCAGCCTGATCTCCCGTTAGAGGGTGATTTAGGTGGAAAACGCCTTAGTAATCAACGGTTGCATGATGTTGGCTTTCAGTTAATGTATAAGAATTATCGAGATGGTTATAGTGAAATGTTAAATAATGCTTAAGCTTTTATTTTTAGTTGTTATTTTATTTGGGAACGTTATCGCGGTTCCAGGTGAAGGTGATGCTTTTTCAGTTTGGTTGGAAAGCCTTAAAGCAGAAGCACGCGCAGAAAAAATTTCTGAGCAGACCATTACGAGTGCTTTCAAGGATGCACAATATTTACCCAGCGTGATTGAGTTGGATCGGTCTCAACCTGAGTTCATTTCAACCTTCTCAAGCTATATCAGCAAGCGTGTTACAGAAACCCGGATTGATGATGGGCGCTATAAACTATACGAAAATAAAGCCTTGCTTGAAAAGATCGAGCAACAATATGGTGTGCCTAAGAATATCATCGTGGCTTTTTGGGGTTTAGAAACGAATTATGGTGGGTATAAGGGTAACTATGGTTTGCCATCAGCGTTAATGACATTGGCTTATGAGGGACGAAGGGGAGATTTCTTTCGTAACCAGTTAATGGATATGATGCGTATTGTCGATGCGAACCATAACAATATTGAAGGGATGCGTGGGTCATGGGCTGGAGCTATGGGACATATGCAATTTATGCCATCAACATTCATGGCTTATGCGGTTGATGGGAATGATGATGCACGTATTGATATATGGAATGCATTGCCAGATGCTTTTGCATCAGCAGCCAACTACTTGTCCAGTATTGGGTGGAAACAAAAGGAACCCGTTGCTTTAGAAGTGAAACTACCAGCCACTTTTGCTTATTCCCAAGCACAATTAACCATTCGCAAAAGCACTAAATTCTGGACTAATTTAGGCGTTAAGCAGGTTGATGGCATGCCATTGCCCGTATTAGAAAGTAGTGCCATCTTGCTGCCACAGGGCTGGCAGGGCCCAGCTTTCTTGGTTGCAAGCAATTTTAATGCAGTGATGCATTGGAATCGTTCAATTAACTATGCACTTTCAGTCAGTCATTTAGCAGATCAATTAGCCGCAGATGAAGACAAACCACTAGTTAATAACTGGGGTGTTGATGAGGAGGCAATGACCTTTAACCAAGCTCGAGCAATGCAAGCTAAGCTGAATACATTGGGCTATGACAGCGGAAAGCCAGATGGTTTTCCTGGTACAAAAACACAACAAGCAATTAGAGATTACCAGATCAAACATGGACTCGCTGCTGATGGCTACCCATCCAGAGAATTGATTGATCGGGTAATGAGCGAAAACTAAACGTGTGTTTGCATGAGCAAGCGTGTTTCTAATGTCATTCATTGTTTGCGCACAGTCGGGCAATACGCTAAAATCACGCCTTCGCTAAAACAAGTTTAGCAATTAAAGGCGGTTAGCTCAGTTGGTTAGAGCGCTTGGTCGACATCCAAGAGGTCACCAGTTCGAATCTGGTACTGCCTACCATACTCCTCTGTAGCTAAGAGGTGCATTGAATCAAAAAGAGATAGAATAGCTTAATTTTCCAAAATTGTAGTGTGTTCTAGATTCGTTGTTTACTGGTTAATACGCATTGCGCCTTTGATTCTATTCCTCTGGTTTGATATTGCATCGACCCAGAGATTCGATTGATAGATACTCGACTATCTATGGTTGTAGCAACAATAAACGTTTCAGAAAGTGTTTGAATATTAAACTTAGCAACTTGTTTCCCATCATTTTGCTGTAATAATTCCTTCCTTTCTGGGTTAAAAGCAAACAGCAGTTCATTGTTTTTTGATTGGCAGCTAATATATTTAAAGCCGGATTCATCAACAGCCTTAGCTGCTACTGGCGTTACTGCGGGTAATGCTTTTACTTTTCTTTCTGAGGCTAGCATGACTGTATTGCAGAATTTGTCCGAAAGTGAAATCATCCCTGAATCATAAGCGTGCTTAATTACTTCACCATTCTTAATTAAAAAAAAGTGTGATCGGATGCCGTCCATATTTTCATTAGGGATAAGCGCGCATACACGATAACCAAATTGCTCTTGGGTAAATCGTTCATAAATGTATTTGTTAGGTTTGTTTAGAAAGTCTATATTTTCCAAACCAATAGGAGGGCTATTTCGTTTTTTATCAAGGTAAGTTTTGACTATTTTTTTATAGTCAGCAGGTTGCCTGCCAAAACTAACGCTCTCTACTGCTAATAGCGACTTAGGCTGAGTAGCACAGCCGGGTAACAAGCTTAGACAAGTAAGTAGGTAGGTAATCCGTCGTATTTTAAATAATGAATGAGTTGTCAAAATTAGCCCTAAATTTTAAATCATAATTAATTAGTATAATTATCCTAGTACAACTAATAAATAATATAGGAATAAACTAAGTACTACAATCGATAGAAACAATAAAGTTCAGATCGTATAGGGTAGTGTGGATCACGCCATATAACGTGCAACTTCAGAAGTGTAACAATAAATAGCTTTAATAGCGCTTGTTCAACAATTCGTCGAATATTCTTTCTGAGAAGGAAATGGCAGCACACTATTTAGAGTGTTGATAAATTACGATGATAAGCTAGGGTGTGAGATAATTATACGCTTAAATTATTCGTTAAATTAAGCCGCTTGCGGCTTTTATTATTTTGTAGAGATTTTATGCCTAATATTCGTTTGCCTGATGGTTCTGAACGTAAATTTGACGCTCCTGTAACCGTGGCTGATGTTGCTATGGGTATTGGGGCAGGGCTCGCTAAAGCTGCGCTAGCCGGCAAAGTTAATGGTAAGGTTGTTGATACTAGTTACCTGATCAAGTCAGATAGCGATTTAGCCATTATTACCGATAAGAGTGATGAAGGGCTAGAAATTACCCGCCACTCGACAGCACACCTGTTGGCTTATGCGGTTAAAGAACTGTTTCCTGATGCACAAGTGACCATCGGCCCTGTGATTGAAAACGGTTTCTATTATGACTTTAGCTATAAGCGAGCATTCACGCCAGAAGACTTAACTAAAATTGAACAAAAAATGAAAGAGCTTGCTAAGAAGGATGAGCAGGTAACGCGCCAGGTCATGCCGCGTGATGAAGCCATTGCGTACTTTGAAAGCATTAACGAAAAGTATAAAGCAGAGCTGATTGGTAGTATTCCAGCAGGTGAAGATGTTTCACTCTACACTGAAGGCAGTTTTACTGATTTATGCCGGGGCCCACACGTGCCGAGTACTGGCAAAATTAAAGCCTTTAAATTAATGAAGGTGGCTGGCGCTTATTGGCGTGGTGATAGCAATAACGAAATGCTGCAACGTATTTACGGTACTGCATGGGTTAATAAAGACGATTTAAAAGCGTACCTATTTCAATTAGAGGAAGCTGAAAAGCGTGATCACCGTAAGTTAGGCAAATTCTTAGATTTCTTCCATATGCAAGAAGATGCACCTGGTATGGTGTTTTGGCATCCAAAAGGCTGGGCGTTATGGCAACAGATTGAGCAATACATGCGCCAAATGTTTATTGACTATAACTACGAAGAGGTGCGCACCCCTGCGGTGTTGGATAAAGCGCTTTGGGAGAAGTCAGGCCATTGGCAGAATTACCAAGATAATATGTTTGTCACAGCTTCAGAGAATCGTGACTATGCCGTGAAGCCGATGAACTGCCCGGGCCACGTGCAAATTTATAACAGCCATTTACATAGCTACCGTGACTTACCATTGCGGTTGGCCGAGTTTGGTTCATGCCACCGTAATGAACCATCAGGTGCGCTACACGGATTAATGCGTGTGCGTGGCTTTACACAAGATGATGCCCATATCTTCTGTACAGAAGCGCAAGTGGAATCTGAAGTCGCTGACTTTATTAAAATGCTCTACAAAGCCTACGATGACTTTGGTTTTAAGGAAGTATTAGTTAAATTATCAACACGTCCAGAAAAGCGTATTGGCTCTGACGAAGAGTGGGAAAAAGCGGAAACGTCATTAGCGAATGCGCTAAAAGTCAACGATTTAGACTTTGAGTATTTACCAGGTGAGGGTGCTTTTTACGGACCTAAGATTGAATTCACACTTAAAGATAGTCTCGGTCGTTTATGGCAGTGCGGCACTGTCCAGCTAGATGCTAACTTACCAGAGCGCTTGGGTGCTGAGTATGTAGATGAAGATAATTCACGCAAACGCCCAGTGATATTACATCGCGCCATTGTTGGTTCGATGGAACGGTTTATGGGTATTCTCATTGAGAATTACGCAGGTGCAATGCCAACTTGGTTGTCACCTGTGCAGGCCATGGTATTGAATATTTCGGACGGTCAAGCCGATTATGTGGCGCAAGTAGTTGAAAAATTGAAGAAAAGTGGCATTAGATGCGATTTTGACTTGAGAAATGAGAAGATTACCTATAAAATACGCGAACATAGCTTGCAGAAGCTGCCATATTTACTTGTGGTAGGGGATAAAGAGGTACAAGCTGGATGTGTCGCTGTGCGAACCAGAACTGGGGAAGACTTAGGGTCTATGCCAATTGAAGCGTTCATTGAGCGTATCAAGTCGGATATAGCATCAAAGGTCTAACCACCTAAATGTTGATTTAGGGTCTGATCTGAGCAAGCACGGTTTTGATTTTTAAAGCTTACAGGTAGTAACACAAGGGGATTGACATAGCTCAAGACAGAGGTAGAGGTAGTAATAAAGGACCAACCACAAGAATTAATGGTGACATCACAGCGAGAGAAGTGCGCTTGGTGGGTGTTGATAGCGAACCGTTAGGCATTGTGACTTTAGCAGAAGCGTTTGCTCAAGCTGAAGAAATTGATATTGACCTTGTAGAAATTGCACCTAATGCTAGTCCTCCCGTTTGTCGGTTGATGGATTACGGTAAGTTTAAGTACGCTGAAAGCAAGCGCTTGCATGACCAAAAGCTTAAGCAAAAGAATGTGCAAATTAAAGAAGTGAAATTTCGCCCAGCAACAGATACGGGTGATTACGCAATTAAAGTCCGTAACATCACGCGCTTCTTAGAAGACGGTGATAAAGTGAAATGTACATTACGCTTTAGAGGCCGCGAGATTACGCACCAGGAGTTTGGTCTGGCTTTATTAAGACGTGTTCAGGCTGATTTGATTGAAATTGCGGTTGTTGAGCAATTCCCAAAAATGGAAGGTCGCCAAATGGTGATGGTGCTTGCAGGGGTTAAAAAAGAACCAGTTAAAAAAGCACCAGTTAAAAAAGCGGAAAAAGCTGAAAAGCCAAAGACAGATAAGCTTGCTGAAAAAGAAGAAGACTAGATTTAGTACTAATCAATTAGCAACATCAGTATTTCATGAGTGAACTGGCCAAAACGGCATGCCTAAGCACTCTTAATTACTCTTAAGGAGAAAAAAATGCCAAAAATGAAAACAAAGAGCAGCGCCAAAAAGCGCTTTAAGTTCTTGGGTAGCGGTAAAATTAAGCGCACCCACTCACATCTTCGTCATATTTTGACTAAGAAGACAACGAAGCAAAAACGTAAACTACGTGGCACTTCTATCATTTCACCAACTGACGTCAAGCGTGTACGCGCAATGATGCCAACACGATAAGGAGCAACAATGCCTAGAGTAAAACGTGGTGTCGTAGCTCGCGCAAGACACAAGAAAATTATTAAAGCTGCTAAAGGCTTCCGTGGACGTCGTAAAAACGTTTATCGCGTAGCTAAACAAGCGGTAATGAAAGCTGGTCAATATGCTTACCGTGACCGTCGTCAGAAAAAACGTCAATTCCGCACATTATGGATTGCACGTATTAATGCTGGTGCACGTGAATGCGGCCTAACATATAGCCGTTTCATGAATGGTTTGAAAAAATCAGCTGTTGAAGTAGATCGTAAAGTATTAGCAGATTTAGCTGTGTTTGATAAAGAAGCGTTTGCCAAGTTCGTAGAAGTGGCAAAAGCAGGTTTAGCAGCATAGTTTTTTCGAATTAAAAAAAAGAGGCTGCGGCCTCTTTTTTTTTCTTAAACCATCTGTTTTTGCATCATAATACTTTCAATCGTATGATTTTAAATTTTACGACCATCAATCATACGGCCTTAAACAGACCTTAAAACATAAGATAAGTTAAAAGTGACATGGAAAATTTAGACCATTTAATTACTGAAGCACAGACTGATTTCGCTGCTTGCGATAATACAACTGCGCTAGAAGATGCCAAAGCTAAGTACCTAGGTAAAACCGGTGCGCTAACCAGTGCACTTAAAGGCCTAGGGAAGTTATCTGCTGAAGAGCGTCCAAAAGCAGGTGCTGCAATTAATGTGGTTAAACAAAGTGTTGAAGCGGCATTAAATGCGAGACGCGAAGCCATTCTAGATGAGGCACAAGCAAAGCAGTTAGCAGGCGAGTATTTAGACATTACCTTGCCAGCACGCGCGCAATCAACGGGTGGGTTGCACCCTGTGACATTGACGTTGCAACGAATTGAGCAATTATTTCACTCTATTGGTTTTGATGTGGCAACTGGTCCAGAAATCGAAACGGATTTTTATAATTTCACTGCCCTTAATATTCCAGAGAATCATCCGGCACGTGCCATGCACGACACCTTTTATGTGGATGATGACCATGTATTAAGAACGCATACTTCACCCGTGCAAGTGCACTATATGGAAGATGTGTTAAAAGACAACAAAACACCACCATTAAAGATTATTGCACCAGGTCGCGTGTATCGCGTCGATTCAGATGCAACGCATTCCCCGATGTTTAATCAAGTAGAAGGCTTATGGGTAGATGAAGATATTAGCTTTGCGAACCTCAAGGGTGTGGTTCAAGACTTTCTGCAAAAATTCTTTGAACGTGATGACTTGACGGTGCGTTTCCGCCCGTCATTCTTCCCATTTACTGAGCCTTCAGCTGAAATGGATATGAGCTGGAATGGTGGCTGGTTAGAAATCGGCGGCTGCGGCATGGTACATCCTGAGGTATTCAAACATGTGAATATCGATAGCGAAAAGTACCAAGGCTTTGCCTTTGGTTTGGGCGTTGAGCGGTTGGCGATGCTCCGCTACGGCGTGAATGATTTACGTCATTTCTTTAACAATGATTTGCGCTTTTTAAGCCAATTCTCCAAGTAACGCGAAGTACAATACTATGCAATTTTCAGAACATTGGTTACACCAATTTGTAAATCCTAAGCTAGATGCAGATGAACTCGGCCATGCTTTAACCATGGCAGGCCTTGAAGTTGAAGATCAAAAGCTAGCCGCACTATTATTTAATAATGTGGTTGTAGGCGAAATTATTTCAGCAGAGAAGCATCCTGATGCGGATCGTTTGCAGCTTTGTAAGGTGGACGTAGGGCAAGATAAGCCACTGCAAATTGTGTGTGGTGCACCAAATGCACGCGTCGGCCTTAAAGCACCATGTGCCATGGTTGGAGCTAAGCTAGCGGACTTTAAAATCAAACGTGCCAAAGTGCGTGGTATTGAGTCTTTAGGCATGATGTGTTCTGCCAAAGAGCTAGGCTTGGCAGAAGAAGCTGATGGCTTGCTGGAGTTTCCAGCGTCAGCAACAATAGGACAAGATGTCCGTGAATATCTGGATTTAGACGATACCTTATACACGATTAAGCTAACGCCAAACCGTGCCGATTGCCTGAGTATTTTAGGGGTTGCACGAGATGTTGTTGCTATTACTGGCGCACCACTGACATTGCCTGCGATTAATGAAGCTAGTGTTACGACAGATAAAACACAAATCGTTAAAGTCAATGAGTCAGCGGCTTGCCCGAGTTACTTTGGCCGTGTGGTTGAAGGCGTGAATGCAAAAGTAGCCACCCCCGATTGGATGGTACGTAGGCTAGAACGTAGTGGCTTACGTAGCATCACCGTGATTGTTGATATTACGAACTATGTTTTATTAGAGCTTGGTCAGCCAATGCATGCATTTGACTTGGCTAAAATCAGCGGTGATATCAATGTGCGTTTCGCACAAAAAGACGAACAAATTAAATTACTAAACGACACGGAAGCTAAATTAGTAGCTGATGATTTAGTGATAGCAGATGATTCTGGCCCAATTGCATTGGCTGGTATTATGGGTGATAAACCTACTTCGGTGACGGATGAGTCAAACAGCATCTTTCTAGAAGCGGCATTTTTCACGCGAGACGTGATGGCGGGTAAAGCACGTCGTCATGGATTGAGTACAGACTCCTCTTACCGATTTGAACGTGGTGTTGATTATGGTAATACTAAACAAGCATTAGAACGGGCAACAGGTTTGGTGTTAGATATTTGCGGCGGTCAAGCAGGCGCTATTACTGAAGCGGTAGCAACGTTACCAGAACGTAAAGCAGTCACTCTACGCTATGCGCGCGTCCTTTCTGTATTAGGGATTGATATCTCAAAAGTAGAAACTGGCACGTTACTGACACAACTAGGCTTCTCATTCACTGAGTCAGATGACAGCTTTGTTGTGCAAGCACCAACCTACCGTTTTGATATTGAGCGCGAAGCTGACTTAATTGAAGAAGTTGCACGCCTACATGGCTATGACAAAATCCCAGCGATTGCACCTGTTGCCAATCTGAATATGTTGCCACTCCCTGCGGCGACACTCAGCATGAGTTGGTTAAAAGACAGCATGCAGTCACAAGGCTATCAAGAGGTTGTGACGTATAGCTTTGTTGAAGGAAGCTGGGAGCGTGATTTATTAGCTAATGCGAACCCTATTACTCTCAAAAATCCAATCGCCAGCAACTTAAGCACTATGCGGTCTGGCTTGTGGGGAGGCTTATTAGATGTGCTGACTTACAACCTGAATCGCAAGCAAGAACGTGCCATGGTGTTTGAAGTCGGTAGTACCTTTCATCATGCTGACAAAGCACAAGTTAAAAGTGGTGATAATGCTTACCGTGAAGAAACGCATGTGGCAGGCTTGTGTTATGGCGCATCGTTACCAGAGCAGTGGAGTGAAAACGAGAGGGATTTTGATTTTTATGATGTGAAAGCCTTAGTTGAAATGCTGACGCATGGTCAAGCGGAATACCGCCAAGAAACACACTCAGCTTTACACCCAGGTCAATCAGCACGTGTGTATCTACAGGGTGAAGCTATCGGCTGGATTGGTAAGCTACATCCGAAGTGGCAACAAAAGTATGACTTACCTAAAAGTGCGACTCTATTTGAACTAGAAGTAAGACTATTGTTAAGTACTGCACTTCCAGTCTATGAGGAAGTGTCGAAGTTTATTGCTGTACGACGTGATATTGCAGTTGTGGTCGATGATAGTGTCGAAGCTGGTGCAATAATCGATGCTGTTGTTGCAGCAAAGATATCATTGTTACAAAAGATACAATTATTTGATATTTATCAAGGAAAAGGTATCGAAGGTGGCAAAAAAAGCCTTGCATTTCTTATACTTATACAAGATACTCATAAAACAATAGTTGATTCAGAAGCAGAGGCTGCAATGGCTGAATTGCTCAAACTACTAGAAGATAAATTTTGCGCGCAGTTAAGAAATTAACTGAAAAAATTAATATGTAATAAAAGCAAGACAGGGGAGTATTTATGACGTTAACGAAGGCGGATTTGGCAGACCTTCTTTTTGAGCAAGTTGGGCTCAATAAGAGAGAAGCTAAAGACATGGTAGAAGCATTCTTTGAAGAGTTGAGGGTTGCATTAGAAAGTGGTGATAGCGTTAAGTTGTCAGGTTTTGGTAATTTTGAACTACGTAAAAAAGCTGAAAGACCAGGCCGTAATCCAAAAACAGGCGAAGAGATTCCTATTTCTGCCCGTCGTGTTGTTACCTTTCATGCGAGTCAAAAATTAAAAAACAAGGTTGAAGCGCACTACTCAGCAACATCAGCAACATAACTTATGCCTGAAACTATCAAAAACGTACAGTTGCCACCAATTCCCGCCAAACGTTATTTTACGATTGGAGAAGTGAGTGAGCTATGTGGTGTGAAACCACATGTGCTACGTTATTGGGAGCAAGAGTTTACACAGCTAAAACCCGTCAAAAGGCGCGGTAATCGCCGCTATTACCAACATCATGAAGTCTTGCTAATCCGTAAAATTAGAGAGTTACTTTATAAACAAGGTTTTACCATAAGTGGTGCACGTAATCGTTTAGATGGTGTGGAAGGTGTGGAAGGTGTGGTGCCTACAGTGGCAGCTTCGAAAGAAGCTGAATCTCCTAATAATACAACCGCACCAAATGTAGATTTAGGTTCAATTAAATCTCAAATCCAAGTAGTTATTCAACTACTTCAAGCTTAGTATATTTATATCAAAAAGTGCTGTTTGTGGTTGTTTAAGCTATAGCTTAAACAAAGCGCCTCTAGTTTTTGATTTATAATATAGTCAACACTCAGTGAGTGCATTCGGGGCGTAGCGCAGTCTGGTAGCGTACTTGTCTGGGGGACAAGGGGTCGCAAGTTCAAATCTTGCCGTTCCGACCAATTTACTTTCAAAGCGAGTTATAGGTGCCTGCAATGCAATGCAAATCAAGACAATACAAACGCATGCTTTTCCGATCAAAAACCGGAGACTTCTGGTTTGCGAAAAAAAAGTAAAAGTCTTTCAACGGGAACATTATTTAGAGAGTTTTATACAAAGTATTTTTGATCCTTTAACGTTGACAGAATAAGCCTCAATCAATCACTGGTTTGATGGTCATTTCACCTTTATACAATCGCACATCCATACGCCCCAAAAAGCTCATGCCTAATAGCACATCACCTTGCAGGCCTGGTGCTATTGAGGCGGAAACATTATTCGCCTCTAGCCCACCGAGTTTAACGGATTCCAGCCTGACTAAATAACCGACTGCATCACCATTGGCGGTAGCCGTACGGATGGCTGAGACGCTTTTGAGTTGGAGTCTGTCGGCAACGGCTTGAGAAATGGCAACACCTGTTGC
>TARA_B110000208_G_scaffold31485_1_pt1 | contig 12915 bp, 10 predicted proteins | sample TARA_B110000208 | Tara Oceans TARA_B110000208 (sample SAMEA4397426) | marine metagenome | biome: Polar Biome; feature: [SRF] surface water layer (ENVO:00010504); material: water (ENVO:00002006), including particulate matter (ENVO:01000060) such as... | depth 5 m
AAATGGGCGAAGCATCAGGAACCGATCTTGATGGATATGAGGCGCAGCTGGCATCAACCCAAATGTTTTACTCGGCAGCCGATGCGGTTGCGTTTGTAAACAGTTCGGAGTTAAAAACGACAATGGAATACGTTGCCAACTTTTCGTTTGACCACGGCCTATTGGGCGAAGGCGCGTCAGACTCCAGCTTCATTGGCATTGAAACTCCCGCTGGTGTAATCGGTAACAGTGGCAATATTCAACTGCGCTTTGATCCATCATTCATGGAGATGGCTGTCCAAGGCAATCTGTAAGAGTTCAGTTCAAGTGAATACCAATCCTCGTGATTTGTTCCTAGAGAAATTAATGCCATGCTAAGGCTCATCAATCTTCAGCCAGGTCGCGCGCTCAAAACTGCGCTAGGCATCATTCCTTTCTTGCTGATATTGCTGACATATCAGATTGGGTCTGATCTACGCAAAGCAGAGAATGAACAAGACAAATTGCTGCCAAGTTTTGCAGAAATCGCAGCTGGCATTGACCGGATGGCGTTTCAACCCAACAAGCGCACGGGTGAATATCTTTTTTGGAAAGACACCCAAAGCAGTGTTATTCGGCTTGCCAAAGGCATCTCTATTGCCGCATTTATTGGCTTAATCGTTGGCCTAGCAGCGGGTTCAATCCCCATCATCGCAGCGCCATTGACCCCACTAATTACTGCCATTTCTTTGATTCCTCCACTGGCTATATTACCAGTTTTATTTATCGTTTTTGGCCTAGGCGAACTCTCGAAAGTAATGTTGATCGTGCTAGGAGTAAGCCCATTCTTGATCAGAGATATTTTACAGCGCACGCAAGAATTGCCACGGGAGCAGCTTGTCAAAGCGCAAACCCTTGGTGGTAACAGCTGGCAAATCATTTTAAGGGTGATCCTCCCGCAGACACTCCCACGATTAATAGATGCCACTCGGCTCAGCCTAGGCGCAGCGTGGTTATTCTTGATTGCCGCTGAGGCTATCGCTTCAACCGATGGTCTTGGCTATAGGATATTCCTAGTTCGACGCTACATGTCGATGGACATCATTTTACCTTATGTTGTTTGGATTACTTTCCTCGCGTTCTCAACAGATTGGTGCCTTCTGAAACTCAGTCGAATCGTGTTTCCTTGGTACCACGCAGATAAATAGGAACTCAGCGTGAGCACATTTATTAAATTAAACAGAATTTCGAAACACTACGGAGACAACATCGTGTTAGAAAACGTTAATGCTACAGTGGCCAAAGGAGAGTTTGTCACTCTCGTTGGCGCTTCTGGTTGCGGCAAGAGCACTTTTCTAAAATTATTACTTGGAACAGAGCCCGCGTCTTCTGGCGAACTCCTACTGGCTGGAAAACCCATCGGTCAAGAGCCCAGTTCCGAGCGCGGTATAGTATTTCAAAAGTATTCAGTTTTCCCTCATTTGACCGTTCGAGAGAACGTGGCCATTGGATTGGAATTTGATCGCAGTGCCTGGTTAGGCCGTCTATTTGGTTCAAAACGCAAACAAGCATTGGAGCAGGCTGATGAATGGCTTGACGCCGTTGGGCTCACCCATGCTGCGAATCAATATCCCCATGAACTGTCCGGCGGCATGCAGCAACGGCTTGCCTTGGCCCAAGCATTGATCAAGAAACCCAAGGTGCTGCTGCTAGATGAGCCATTTGGTGCTCTAGACCCGGGCATTCGCAAAGATATGCATAAACTTGTACTTGAGCTTTGGCGGAAATACCAGTTAACCGTATTCATGGTGACCCATGATTTACGGGAAGGCTTTCATTTAGGAAGCAGACTCTGGGTTTTCGATAAAGTAAGACATGACCCACATTCAGCAAATCGTTATGGCAGCGCAATCACTTTTGATTTACCGCTTCGCTCACAAGATACGCCATTAAATACTGAAGAGTTGAACTCTATTAGCAAACAACTTCCCAAAACCACAAAAAATCAGATTTTTCCGGAAATATAAAAAATGAGTACACAGAACCTATTTCCAGAAGATTACAAAACAATCCTCGCGCCCGGCTCGCATTGGTCGCTCACTGTGCGCAAAGGGATGCAGATGCAACTAACAGACCTAGAAGGTGGGGGCAACGTCGGCATGCTATTTTTTAACCCTACGTTCTTGAGCGAAAAATACAATGCTCCTGATACCTTAAAGTCCCAGCACACCTTTAAGCTTACACAAGGGCATTGTCTTTACTCAGACATGGGTCGTGTGTTCGCGTCAATTATTGAAGATACATTTGGTTGGCACGAAACCATATGCGGGAATTCTCACTCTGAGCATATTCAAAGCCGGTGGGGTGAAAAACACTACCAGTCCCAGCGCAACGATTGGCTACAAAACGGTTTCGATGCTTTTTTAGTTGAGATGACAAAATATCGTCTGAAGAAGCAAGACTTGGCAGCAAATCTCAATTTGTTTTCAGAGGTCTCTTCTGATCCAGACGGTAAACTTCAACTATCCAGACAAAGTAAGAAAAATGACAGCATTACCCTTCGGTTTGAGATGGATACACTGGTGGTAATGCACACCTGTCCCCATCCATTAAGCACTGAGGCAGACTACCCTCAAAAACCCGTCCAGATCTACCTTGAGAAAGCCAAACCAGTCGCGCCGGATGATATTTGTTTTAACCTTTGCGACGAGAACCGTCGCGGATTTCATAATAACGCTTTGTACCACCTTGGGATGAATAGTAGCTATGATTAAAGAAAGCGCCCTTAATCTAGAGGATTCTAGATTTCGCAGCAAAGTGAATGCAGGAGACTATTTCTTCCAAACGATTACAGCCGGTGAAACCTTTCGAATTGTCGATTTGGAGGGCAACCAAGCCGCTGATACTTTATTTTATAACGCTCGTGACCCGAGCGAGCGATACAGCGCCAGCGATACTATCCGCGAGCAAGCAGCACTGTATCTCACAACCGGATCTATGCTGAAAACAAATCTTAATCGCGACTTGATTAAGATCGTGGCTGACACCTGCGGCCGCCACGACACCGTCGGTGGCGCCTGCTCAACTGAGTCCAACACAGTGCGCTACGATCTCGAGAAACGCTGCATGCATGCGTGCAGGGACAGCTGGATGCTTGCCATTGCTGAACATGAAGAATATGGACTAGCGAAAGAAGACATTGGCCACAATATCAATTTCTTCATGAACGTTCCCGTCACACCAGAAGGCCAGCTTCAGTTTGCCGATGGTGTTTCAGCACCGGGAAAATACGTCGAGCTAATAGCAATAATGGACACGATTGTGTTGATTTCCAATTGCCCTCAGCTAAACAACCCCTGTAACGCCTATAACCCAACTCCAATTGAAGTGGTGGTATGGGCCGCCGCTTAAATCGGCACCACCAGATAGCCATTACAAACAAGTAACACACTAATCCGCAGGACGACCTGCAGAAGTTTTCAAAAACCCTGGGACGACCCATATCAGCTAGGGAAAAACCATGTTCCAGCGCGTACTAATAGCCAATCGCGGCGCTATTGCCACTCGAATTATTCGGACTCTAAAAAAACTACACATCGAGTCTGTGGTTGTTTACCACGAAAAAGATCAAGACAGTTTACATGTTCAGCTGGCTGACATTGCTGTTAGCTTAGGCGCTGGCGCAGTTACAGAAACTTATCTGAATCAGGAAAAAATCATACAAATAGCAATCGATAAAAATGTCGATGCCGTTCACCCGGGCTATGGCTTCCTAAGTGAGAATCCGAAATTTGTTGAGCTGTGCGAATCGCATGGTTTGAAATTTATTGGTCCAACACCGCAGCAGATAAATGTTTTTGGTTTGAAACACCTCGCGCGCGAGGCTGCGGAAAAAGCTAAGGTTCCGTTGTTGAATGGCTCTCCCGTTCTGGAAAATATTGACGCAGCCATTAGCTGGGCACAGAGAGTAGGTTTTCCGGTCATGTTAAAAAGCAGTGCCGGCGGTGGAGGAATTGGCATGCAAGTATGCCAAGGAGTTGAATCCCTGGAGGAGGCTTGGGAAAGCGTGAAAAGACTCAGTGCCAACTACTTTTCCGATGACAGGGTTTTTCTAGAGAAGTTTATCGACAACGCACGCCATATTGAAGTACAAATATTTGGTGATGGAATCGGTGATGCCATCGCCTTGGGTGAAAGGGACTGCTCCGCCCAACGCAGAAATCAGAAAGTTATAGAGGAATGTCCTGCACCGAATTTAAGCCAGTCTATGCGTGATGAAATGCACCATACCGCAGAAAAATTGATGGCGTCTGTAAACTACCGCAACGCGGGCACCGTCGAGTTTATCTTCGATGTTGATCAGCAATCGTTCTATTTCTTGGAGGTGAATACTCGGTTGCAGGTGGAACATGGAGTTACCGAGGAAGTGTTTGGTGTCGATCTTGTTGAATGGATGCTCCAGCAAGCAGCTGGGGAATTACCAAGCATCGAGTCAATTCGCCCAACACTAAAACCGGTTGGTCATTCGATTCAGATGCGCTTATACGCTGAGGACACTCAGCGAGATTTCCAGCCAAGCGCGGGGTTACTTTCTGAGGTCTACTTTCCAAAGATTGAAGGCCTACGTGTTGACACTTGGGTGGAAGCTGGCGTCGAGGTACCTGCCTTATTCGATCCAATGATTGCAAAACTAATTGTATCCAAGAGCTCGCGCATTGAAGCAATTGCGACACTGATTCAAGCTCTCAATCAAACTCGAGTCTATGGGATTGAAACTAATTTGGGCTATGTCGCATCTGTATTAGAAACCGATGCGGCCCAGTCAGGCCACTTACTGACAAAAACACTAGGCTCTCATTCGTTTCAATGTCCCTCATTCCGAATTCTTAACGCCGGCACTCAAACAACAGTGCAGGACTTTCCAGGTCGGCAAGGCTACTGGCACGTAGGCGTTCCTCCTTCAGGTCCAATGGATTCATTATCATTTCGTTTAGCCAATCAACTATTGAGCAATGCTTCCGACGCGGCTGCCCTTGAGATGACATTGAACGGCCCTACGCTGCAATTTGTATCGGACACGGTGATTGCTTTAACCGGCGCTGACATGAAGGCAGAGCTTGACGGCCTGTCAGTCCCTCGATTTCAAACTGTAGCAGTGACGGCGGGACAAATTTTAGCGGTTGGCAAAGTCAGCGGCACCGGTGCACGCGCTTACCTGGCTATATCCGGTGGGATTCAGTGCCCAACTTATTTAGGCTCAAAAGCAACCTTCACCCTTGGCCAGTTTGGCGGCCATGCAGGCCGTGCCTTAAGAACTGGGGATGTTTTGCATTTAACTGTAGCTGCAGAAGTTGAACCCAAAGCAATGGCCATTCCAGAGATCCCTAGCGTCATTGAATTACGTGTTATCTATGGCCCTCACGGAGCGCCGGACTTTTTTACTGAAGACGACATTGCAGAATTTTTCTCCAGCCAATGGCAAGTCCACTACAACTCAAGCCGCACTGGTGTTCGACTGATTGGCCCAAAACCTACCTGGGCTAGAGACTCCGGTGGCGAAGCAGGTATGCATCCATCAAATATTCACGACAATGCCTACGCGTTCGGCACCATTGATTTTACTGGAGACATGCCTGTCATACTCGGCCCAGATGGCCCCTCTTTAGGTGGGTTCGTGTGTCCATGCACTGTTATTACAGCCGATTTATGGAAACTGGGACAACTCTCTGCTGGGCTATCTGTGCGTTTCATCCCAGTTAGTTATGACACTGCAATAGAAGCAGAAAAGACTCAACTGGTATCCATTAGCAATCTTCAGTTCCCGGAGATAGGTAATCACGTCGGCCTTACCCAACTGCCCCAGCCTGTTGTAAAACGCATGCAATGGGAGGGTGATGATTTGATTTGTCGATTAGCTGGGGATCACTTCTTGCTTGTCGAAGTTGGACCGCTGGCATTAGATATACCACGGCGTTTTAAGGTTCATGCATTGATGCTAGCCCTTGAAGGACAAAAAATAAGTGGCGTACGAGAGCTCACACCGGGCATTCGCTCGCTTCAAATCCATTACAACAGCCAGGAAATTCCGCTAGCCGGCTTGCTTGTAGTTATCGAGAAAACATTAATTTCGCTAACGACCGGCGATCTGAGTGTGCCAAGCCGCAACGTCTATCTACCACTAAGCTGGGATGATGAAGCTTGTAAATTAGCAATCGAAAAATATATGCAATCAGTGCGCCCTGACGCTCCTTGGTGCCCAAGTAATCTGGAATTTATCCGACGTACGAATGGATTAAATTCAATCAAAGAGGTTAAAAATATCGTATTTGATGCCTCCTACTTAGTAATGGGCTTGGGTGATGTATATCTAGGCGCGCCTGTGGCAACGCCGATTGATCCGAGACACCGCTTGATTACAACCAAATACAATCCCGCTCGAACATGGACAGCGGAAAACTCAGTTGGTATCGGCGGAGCCTACATGTGTGTTTATGGCATGGAAGGGCCTGGTGGCTATCAATTTGTTGGTCGTACTTCGCAAGTGTGGAATCGTTACAAACAAACTGCACAATTTTCTAATCCATGGTTACTGCGTTTTTTCGACCAGATTCACTTTTATGAAGTGACCCCCGATGAGTTAGCAGAAATTCGCCGCGATCTTCCGAAAGGCCAAGTTTCCCTTCGGATCGAAGACGCCGAGTTTTCACTATCTAACTATCAAAGTTGGTTAGCTGAGCATGATGAGAGCATAGGCAAGTTCACAGCAACGCGTGAACTTGCCTTTAGAGAAGAGCTGCAGCGTTGGCGCGACGATGGCCAATTTACTTTTGACGCACCGCAAGCATCGGAAAGCTTAGCCCAAATAGATGAAATGCCTAAAGGATGTCTGCCTGTAGACAGTTCAATATCAGGCAATGTTTGGAAAGTTGACGTTCAAGAAGGCGACCTCATAAGCAAAGGTCAAACATTGATGATTTTAGAATCAATGAAAATGGAGATCGCCATTCAAGCTCAAGAAGCAGGCAAGATAAGAAAAATATGGGTTGATAAAGGGCATGATGTTCAGGCTGGTCAATGCCTTATCTGGCTCGAACAGGAGACTGACGCACAATGAGTAGGCTAAACAATTTAACCATCAAAGCCGTTCATGATTCTTATGTCAACGGTTTAGAAACACCTAAATCTCTAATTTGTAAACTCCGATCACAAGCCTTGGCTCAAAATGAATTCAATGCATGGATTTATTTGTTGAGTGAAGAAGAGCTACAAATTTATTTTGATGGGTTAAAACTCAAGTCCATTGAATCGACACCGCTATGGGGAATTCCCTTTGCTGTTAAGGACAATATTGATCTAAAGAATATTCCCACTAGCGCGGGCTGCAAATCGTTTACATACTTAGCTGAGAATTCTGCGACTGTTGTTGCTCTATTAATCGAAGCCGGAGCGATACCATTAGGTAAGACAAACCTCGATCAGTTTGCCACTGGTTTAGTTGGAACGCGCTCTCCTTTTGGTGAAGGTAAAAATGTTTTTAACAAAGACTTTATAAGCGGCGGTAGTAGCGCTGGTTCTGCTATTGCGACGTCTTTAGGGCAGGTTTCATTTGCCCTAGGCACCGACACAGCAGGGTCAGGTAGGGTGCCCGCTGCCTTTAACAATTTGATAGGGCATAAACCTACCAAAGGTTTACTAAGCACCGTAGGTGTAGTGCCAGCCTGCAAGTCATTGGACTGCGTTTCAATTCTCGCACTAAGCTGTGAGGACGCTGGACTAGTTTTAGATGTTGCCGCCCACAATGACGATGATGACCCATACTCAAGAAAGAATATTGCGTTTAACTCCTTACCATACTGGCGTGATGAAAAGCCGGCAGCCTTTAGCTTCGGCATTCCTGATCAACTTGATTTCGACAATAACACGGAGACAGAAAAATTATTTCACTTTGCCTGCGAGCAACTTGTGCTATTAGGCGGCCAACCCGTTACCATTAATTTTGATCCATTCCTAAAGACAGCAAGGCTGTTGTACGAGGGACCATGGGTCGCCGAACGCGCATGGGCGACACAGGATGCAAATCGAAATCACATGTTACCGGTGATTCAAAAAATACTCGCAACGACTGAAAATTTTGAAGTGACTGATACCTTCGATGCTCAATATAAACTTCAAGCGCTAAAACGAATTTGTGATTCAGAGTTGGAGAAAGTGGATTTTGTAGTCACCCCTACAACCCCTTCTTGCTACTTACGTTCTGAGATCGAAAAAGACCCAATCACACTTAACTCCAAACTTGGCACCTACACCAATTTCATGAACCTGCTCGACTATACAGCTACGGCTATACCCGTTGGGCGACTGCGCTGCAAGGTAAGTTGGGGGGTAACATTGTTTAGTCGAGCCTTTACAGATATACGCTTGCTGAGCCTCTCAGGTGCGCTGCAGCGACAGCTTAATCTGCCACTAGGTGCAACATCATACTTACTCACCCCGACGGCAAAGGCTGGCCGTGATGCTCCTGAAGAATCAGTCGATATCGTTGTGTGCGGTGCTCATTTGCTGGGACAGCCACTTAACTGGCAGTTACAAGATCGTGGTTCTAAATTCAAAATGAAAACCACCACACAAGCCGCCTATGCTTTGTATGCCCTTTCAGACGGAAAGCGCCCTGCCCTTGTTCAACAAGACGTCGGCTCTGCTATTGAAGTAGAGGTTTGGCGCATGCCTATGGCAGAGTTTGGAAGCTTCGTAGCAGGAATCCCTTCACCGCTCGGGATAGGCAAAGTAACGTTAGAAACAGGAGATAGTCTTCCTGGGTTTATCTGTGAAGAAGGGGGTATTTCTGGCGCAATAGACATTTCTCATTTTGGTGGATGGCGCGCGTACCTGGCCTCTAAATTAAACTAACTAGGATTCTTTGAGTCCATTTCACACTTCATGCCTTAGCAGCAATTTCAGGTATTAGTAGGCCGGCATTGGACAGGCAGATCAGCCCTGCCTGCACAGTTATAGAGCCCCCAAATGATTCATTTGGGGGCTCTATAACTGAGTGACCTATGGCTTTTCTAAGTCACTTCTTTTGTTCTAAATCGCGCCCCTGACCAGCCTCCCACAAAGCAAGCCAAGCAATTGATATTGTTAGTAAATATCTAGTGACAGCATGGTTCCAACTAAAACCTCATTTCAACGAAAAGTGGCGGAGATTTTGCAAGTAAACATCCTATACATTTCGGCAAAAATAGAATTTGGAGCAGTTTGAATGAGCGACATGACGCATGGAGTTGATAAAGATCTGAAAACAGTACCTCCCATCACAACTAAGGTATGGACCTTAAACTACGCTGTATGGGCTAGCGTTCAACCAATTTTAGTTATGGGGTCGTTGATCCTAGTTGCAATAATGGTGACCAGCGATTGGGAGTACCGACGCCTGTTTGGCGCGGTAATGATCATCCTCCCCACGGTGCTGTGCATAATCGCAGAAAGAATATGGACCAAGCGCACCGATTGGTTGCTCGAACCCAAAGAGATGGCCGAGGATGCATTTTGGCTCGCCTTTGCCGGGCTCCTTTGGGTTCCTCTTTACAGTGACTTTTACGAAACACCCCTCTCTGCTGGTTTCAAAGCAGTCCGAGACTTAGCACCTCTACAAATCACCTTGGATCCTTCGACCGTAGCCGGACTCCTCGGGACAACTCTTCTGGTGCTGTTGACATCTAGTTTTGTCTACTACTGGATGCATCGCGTTCAGCACGAATCGCTCTTCTTTTGGCGCATGCATGCCACTCATCACCACATCACAAAAATGGGCTGTATGCGCGGTGATCGCACACACCCCTTAGAGTACATGACTCTGTTTTTAGGTACTCCAGTCGCGCTGGCACTTTTAGGTGCCAGCGATGGCGTCATGGCCGTGGCGGGTTCGTTTGGCATTTGGAACGGAGTGCTTAACCACTCAAATTTGCCTCTGAGGACAATGCCAGTTTACGACTGGATATTCGCGACAGCTCCTCAACATCATGCACACCACGCACTGGAACGTAGACAGGCTGATTCCAATTACGGATGCATGATCATTCTCTGGGACCGAGTTTTCGGCACCTACTGCGGCGACGCAGAGGTTGGCCAAATCGGCGCTGGAAAGGCTCAACCACTTTCCATTAAGCAGCAGTTAGCACTGGCTTTTTATTCGGACAAAAAACTTAAGAGCTTGTGAATTCCTGGCTAGCAACCGGACCGCAGTGACTCCAATCCTATAGCTAGGCTCGAAGAAAAACTGACATAACTTACTCAGCTTTCTACCTTAACTTTTTGCCTTTACTTTTAACTCACATATAACGAGGTATCTATGAGCGACCAATCTTACTCTGCCACGGAATTACTGAACGAGGGGAAGCCGGCCCCACAACGTGGGATAGAAGTGCCTTTCTATGGTCTCTTCCGCAGCCAGTCCTTGTCCTCGGATCTATGGCCCTGGTCGCCACGATGGTAACTAACGAGTGGATGAACCATAAACTCTACGCCCTCTTCATGATGATCTTGCCGATACCGCTACTCATCGCCGCTGAACAAATTTGGACTAAGCGCAAAGATTGGCTACTGGAGCCGAAAGAATTGGCCGAAGACGCCTTTTGGCTTGCCTCTGGGGAACTGCTTTGAGCACCCTTAATTAGTGATTACTACAGAACGCCTATCTCGGATGGTTTTCGAGCAGTACGTGATGCAGCTCCCTTACAAATAACAATAGAACCCGAAACGGTCTTAGGATTACTCGCCGCGGCGTTACTTCTTCGTGTCGTCTCAGGCTTTATCTACTACTGGCTCCACCGCGTTCAACACGAATCACTGTTTTGATGACGTATGCACGCAACGCATCACTGCATCACCAAAATGGGGTGCATGCGTGGCGCACGAACACACCCACTTGAATATCTCGCTTTAAGTCTTGGCACACCTATTACACTGGCGCTGCTTGGGGCAAGCGACAGCGTAATCGCTGTCTCTGCTGCATTCGGTATGTGGAACGGTAAACTCAACCATGCAAATTTGCCGCTTACTTCTCTGCCTGTTTACGACTGGATATTCTCCACAGCCCCGCAACATCAGGCTCACCATGCTATGGACCGAAGGCAAGCTGACTCAAATTATGGATGCAACATTATTCTGTGGGACCGCGTTTTCGGAACCTATTGCAGCGACATCGAAGTAGTGCAATGCGGAGCGGGCAAAGGAAAGGCATTGTCTCTCAAAAATCAATTCGCCCTAGCGTTTTACTCGGACGCGAGATTAAAAGACTTATAAAAAACACTTTTAAAGCTTATCCCAGGCGGTCCATTCAATGGACCGTCCCGGATAAGCAACATCACTAAAAGGCCAGCTCATTTCTACCCATTGCTCGGCCCAATCATAAAGCTGCGCATCAAAACCCTCATCAAAATCGGCCTTAGTCACCCACAGTGAAACCTCAGCTCCAAACCCAGGCTTGCTACTTGGCTTAATGTAAACACAGCCCATTTCCCGCTCACCATCTTTTGTAAGCACCGCATAAGCGAATGACTCACGTCGATTAAATCGATCTTCCTCATTCAACATATCTTCCATAGCCGCTTCATCGGTGATGTTCTGGTGTGGCCAGTTTGTACTGCGGGTAAAGGTCTCCTGCAAATGTTCAATGGACGACATATAAGCGGCAAAGTCTAGGTCAACTAAGTCTGGTCCAAGCGGCACTAACTTAAAATTGACTGCTTCGACTAGGACCGGAGGCACAAATTTGCTGGGGATAAAGGCCGAACTTGCCTCAGCCTTTTTAGCCTGTGTGAACTGCTTATAGCCGTCGGTCATAGCTCTGGCGCAGTCCCCGGGTGTTACACGCATACCTTCCTCACGCTTGCACGGCCCTTCAATTACCTCTGGAAGATTAACCTCTACCCATTCTCTGGCCTCATAATAAATAGGCTGGTCATTAGAGCTGGTCTCGACTCCCTTGATGACGGTATCTTCAAAAGTCACGTGAAAGGTATCTGTGACATCGAACCCGGTTTCCAGGGCCACCACAGGATCATCCTGCACGGTAATTGAGCAACTGATGACATTCGCAGATTCACTAACGCACGGCGCACGAACCAACACTTTGTAATTGCCGCCTTCGGCCCAGGCTTGATAAGAGAGTATGCTTTCCTCTGATTCACCTGCCTCGCTTAAAAACGGTTGCAGAGTACTCGAGTCGAACGTATAAAAGGCATCGATCATGCCTTCTGCTATAACGAGGTTTGCTGACGATTCTGCCGCAGTATTAGCCGCCCCAGAACATGTTGATAAGCCAGCCATGCAGAGCATGTAAGCTGCGGTTTGTTTTCTGAGCACCTTGTACATAGGAATTTCTCCATATTTTAGTGTGACCAAATTGCGGTGCTCTTTCGGTCACAGCAACGGTTAGGATAAAACAATCAAAGAAGTAGAACAATTAAAGGAGTAAGAGGTGGATCTTGGGTAAGTACTTAGTGCACACCATTATAAATTACTTTTTCTATAACTAAGTAAAGGAAACTGTCTTTCTCTCTTGATAAACACACATTACTTTAAGCGTCTTGTCTTACTAAAATATAGCAAAACCTGTGCCACACACCTCGACGCAACAAGCCCTATACCTTTACCGAAATAAATTCCGTGTTATGCCTGCTAAAACGGCACTATATCAGTTCATTTCTTTGCCAAAGCACCAGAATAGTGAACGCTTTTTGAATAAAATTTCTCCTAATTCCTGAACTGAAATAACCGTTATAATTCGAAATTCATTTAATCCAGGTGCTTCTCACTAGTACGAAACTCTACAAAGAGATTGGAGAGTCGCCAACTTTATGAAATACGTGGTGGAGGTGAGTTTCGTTAATACAGTAAACATCAAGCTTATAGTCAGCGAGGATTACCAAACTGATGCCAAAGCAACAACAGATTTGT
>TARA_B110000208_G_scaffold17156_1_pt1 | contig 12861 bp, 10 predicted proteins | sample TARA_B110000208 | Tara Oceans TARA_B110000208 (sample SAMEA4397426) | marine metagenome | biome: Polar Biome; feature: [SRF] surface water layer (ENVO:00010504); material: water (ENVO:00002006), including particulate matter (ENVO:01000060) such as... | depth 5 m
TTTTTTGTTGCCAATTTCTCTCTCAATTAAACCTTAATTAATGAGTTGTTCCCCTTTTTGTTATAATTGTAATACCAATTTAAACATTAAAAGTCGTTATTTTTTTGTATCTTTCCTCATGGCAAAACCTAAAGAATTTACAATAAAAGAGACCGTTTCTTCATTAGAAACACTTCGCAAACAACAAACTGTTTTTAGAAAAGAGAAACGTCTAATTTGGTTAATAGCATTAAAACAAAAACGCTTTAAAACTAGACAAGAACTTGCTAATTATTTAGGAGTATCAACACGAGCACAAGAACGTTGGTCGATTAAATATCAACAGGGAGGTATAGAAGAGTTATTATCTGATAAAGCTAAAAATATAAAATCTAGAATCATTACTACAGAAATTCATCAAGGATTAGAAAAAAGAGTTAACTCAAGCGATCACCCTTTTTTGGGTTATTGGGATGCTGTAGATTGGGTAAACTCTCAATACGGTGTTTCAGTAAGTTACCATTTGTTAAGATATCATTTAATAAAACATTTTAAAACCAAACTCAAAAGTCCAAGAAAGTCTCATTATAAAAAAGATGACCAAGCAGTAACTGCTTTTTTAAAAACTACCTAATACGCTAAGAGACATTAGATTAAATCTAAATAAAGATAGCTATCAAACTGTAAATCTTTACTTTCAAGATGAGTCTAGATTTGGACTGATGACACATTTAGGGAAATGTTTAACAGCAAAAGGTGTGAAGCCGATTGTGAATTACCAACACAAATTCAAAACAACTTATTTATACGGAAGTTATTCTCCAATAAATGGAGATAGCTTTGTTTGGGAAATAAACGGTGTGGACACCGCTATATTTGAAGCCTATTTAAAACACTTTTCACAATACAAACCAAAAGAATATAAGATTGTTGTTATTGATAATGCAGGTTTTCATTCTACAAAAAACATAAGGATTCCCGATAATATTTTCTTACTTAGAATACCTGCTTATGCTCCAGAATTAAATCCTTGTAAACAAGTTTGGCAATACATTAAAAACAGATACAAAAATCAACGGTTTGAAACTATGCGAAGTTTAAAAAATTGGCTCCACAATACAGTCAACGATATGAGTAATGAACTCATTAAATCTATAACTGGTAATTCACACTATATAAATGCTTTTAATGCGACTTTATAAATTTAAATTGATATAACTTCAAAAATAGTCTACAACGCGATATTATATTTTTCTATAGATACTAAAATGAATCTAGAAAATACACACATCTTGTACTTCTTTGAATACTAAAAACCAGAAACAAAAAAACCACCTCATTGAGGTGGTTTTAAAAAAGTATAAAGATTTTTTTTAGAAGCTGTATTTAACAGAAGCATTCCAAGTTCTTCCCCAACCAAACATTCCTCGGTTAGATTTGTTAATCCCTTTCCAGTTTTCTGAAGCGATTGTAGAAGCCTCATCATTGTCTCTAAGATCAGATAGGTATACTTCATAGAACAAGTTATTTACATTCAATCTGAAGTCTAAATTCTTGTCTTTGTTTTCACCAATAAAAAGTCGGTAAGAAATTCCTAAATCTGCAATGTCATAAGTAGGTAATTCTAAGTTTTCTTTTACTGCACCTACACTTGCATATAGACCATCATACAATCTCCAGTCAAAATCTACAGATAAGTTATCTGTAACTGCATAGTCTAGACCAAATCCTAAAGTGAATTGAGCTGCATCACCAACTTTACCACCGTCAACATCATTGTTTGATTCAGATAATACTACTTGATTTTCATCTACCACTCTTCGAACTGTACTTCCAACATATTCCCAATCTCCAATAGAAGTAAATCCTTTAAAGGTTAGTTTGTCATTTAGCATCTTTGTTCTAAAGTCAATCTCGATTCCTTGGTGTAATTGCTCAGCACCAAAGTTTAATGTGTTTTCAATTACTCCGTCTACAACTCTAGAAGAACTTACCACTCTATTTTTCCAAGAGGTTCTGTATAAATTTACATTTGCACTAAAGTTGTTTTTAGCATAAGAATATCCTAATTCTAATCCTAAAATATCTTCATTCTGTGTAAATGGGCTTACTCTGTTGTCGTAGGTATTAAAGATTGCATCATGAAATGGTTGACGTGAATAAACACCTGCATTCGCATACACTTTATTACTTTCATCTACAATAACACTACCTCCAGCTTTCACATTGTATCCAACATTACTTACTTTTTCAGAATCTTGAGAATTTGCATCGTAATCATATCTATCAAATCTTTGATGATTTTGTTGAGATAATGAACCTTGAACGAATGCTGATAATTTATCAGTAGCATATTCTAGTTGCGTAAACATTCCAGCATAAGAGATTCTTTCACTACTGTCGTAATCAATTCTTTCGTTTTCGCTTGCAGAATTAAAGAAAGTAGCCCAAGGGTTTGCGCTAAATGCAGTATTTGCTGTTACAGAAACAACATCACCAACTCGATTGTGCGTTGCATCTTTTAATCTTCTGTCCTCTGTCCAAGAAGACAATCCATGTAAATCTTTCACTTGTCTAAAGTGGGTTCCATAATAAGATCTTAAGTCAGCTCCAACATTCCAAACTAAATTGTCATTCAGTTGCTTTTCAAAGTTAGAAACCATTCCATACCAACTATGGTTGTTCATAGATGCTCTAGTTATGTATGCTCCGTTTCCAAAGTTTCCATCAACAGCAGACGCATTGTTTGCGTAGATTGCATCATAATCAACATAACCAGTACTCGTTCTTTCTCTATTACCTCTGTTTCCAGTTCCTCCTCCACGTCCCCATGAAGCGTATAGTACTGTAGAAAGGTTAGAATCATCGCTAATCGCATAATCCCAGTTAATATTCATTACGGGTTTGTGATAGAAATTTCTTCGCTCTGTTTTGTATTCACCTTGGTAAGTACCCCAGTTGTTGTTGTATCTTCTACCGTATTCTAAGTAAGAAGAAATACTTTTAGAATAGTTTTGGTCGTGCCATTGTGGTGCTCCAGTAATTAAGAAGTTAAAGTTGTGCTTTTCATTTGGGTTGTATCCAAAAGATACAAAGTACGTTTGTCCTTGTCCTTTGTTTCCTTCGTTGTATCCATCACCTTGCCAGTGAGAAAACATTACAGAGGTTGCAAAACCACTTTCATTCTGACCTGTGTTGTAAAACATAGTAGATTTAAAGTAGGCATCATTTGCCAAAGCTGTAGAAAAGTAACCTCCTGGTTTTTTATCTGTTGTTTTTGTTACAAAATTGGTAGTACCACCTACTGAAGAAATGGCTAATTTAGAAGCTCCTAAACCTCTCTGAATTTGAACTGCACTTGCAATATCACTAATTCCAGACCAGTTGGACCAGTACATTTTACCATCTTCCATTCCATTAATTGGCTGTCCATTTAATAGGTAAGATGTGTTTGTTTGATCAAAACCTCTTACAGAAATCCGAGTATCACCAAAACCACCACCTTGTCCTGCAACATATACAGAAGGCGTATTTACCAATGTCATGGTAACGTCTTGTGTTCCAATTTTTCTTTGAATTTCGGCAGCTTTAATTGTTGAAACCGCTACGGGTGTTTTTCTACCACCTGCTAAATCGATAACTCCCTTACCAATAATAACTACTTCACTTAATGAATCTGCATCTTCAACTAATTGTATAGAACCAACGTTGGATTTTGCAGCAGAAAATGAGATTTCCATCGATTTGTAACCGATATAAGAAATTATTAAAACACCTGAATTCGATTTTGCGTTTAATGCAAATTTACCATCAAAATCAGATTCTGTTCCGTTGGATGTACCTTTCTCAAGAATACTAGATCCAGGAAGGGGTTGGTTGTTTTCATCGACAACCGTTCCTGTAACCTTGGTTTGCCCCATGACAGTACTTGCCATAAAGAATAAAGCTACAAATAATAAGTTTTTAATTATTTTCATTTTTTATTAAGTTTTGGTTGTTCAAATATAGAAAAAAAACTGCAGATGTTAATTTTATGATTTATTTAGCAGTTTTTTTGCCAGTTCTTTACCTAATTCAACTCCAAATTGATCATAACTGTAAATGTTCCAAATAATTCCTTGTACAAAAATTTTGTGTTCATACATGGCAATTAGTTTCCCCAAAGATTTTGGAGTTAATTTGTCAAACAAAATACGGGTACTTGGGTTGTTTCCTTCAAAAACTTTAAAAGGGAGCAGTGTTGCTATTTGATCTTGATCTCCAGAAAACTTTAATTCTAAATGGACTTCTTCTTTTGTTTTACCAAAAGCCAAAGCTTCCATTTGTGCATTGTAGTTTGCCATTAATTTTTGATGATGATCTGTGAGACCATACAACGATTCTTTGTAGCCAATAAAATCACACGGAATTAACTTGGTTCCTTGGTGAACCAACTGCATAAACGCATGTTGCATGTTGGTTCCTGTACTTCCCCAAACAACGGTTCCTGTTTGATAGTTGACTTTTTCACCATTCCGATCAACACTCTTCCCATTACTTTCCATAATGGCTTGTTGCAAATAGGCAGATAGTTTTGTTAAATATTGCGTGTATGGTAAGATTGCTTCCGTTTCTGCTTTGTGAAAGTTGTTATACCAAATACTAATTAAGGCTAAAATTACTGGAATGTTTTTGTCAAATTCTTCATTTTTAAAATGAAGATCCATTTCTTCTGCACCGTTTAAAAGGTCTTTAAAGTTTGCGAAACCAACCGACAAACTGATGGATATTCCAACAGCAGACCACAGAGAGAAGCGACCCCCAACCCAGTTCCACATTGGGAAAATATTGGCTTTATCAATTCCAAAATCTTCAACAGATTTTAAGTTTGTAGACACGGCAACAAAATGCTTCGCAACATCAAAAATAGTTGCAGGGCATTTTTTTTGCGATAAAAACCAATCTTTAATTGTATTTGCATTTGTAATTGTTTCTTGTGTAGTAAAGGTTTTAGAGACAATTACAAACAAGGTAGTTTCTGGGTTTAAATGTTTGATAATTTCAGAAACATGATCTCCATCGATATTAGAAACAAAGTGGGTATTCAAATGATTTTTGTAAAACTTTAAAGATTCAACAACCATATCTGGACCAAGATCAGAACCTCCAATACCAATATTTACAATGTCGGTGATTGCTTTGCCTGTAAACCCTTTCCATTTCCCAGAAATCACTTTATTGCTAAAACTTTTAATTTTTCGCAATGTAGTTTGAATCTGAGGTTTTATGTTTTTGTCATTTACAAAAACAGGTTCTTCCGACGTACTTCTTAGCGCAGTATGAAGGACTTCTCTGCCTTCTGTTGCATTTATAATTGCGCCAGCATATTGTTTTTCAATAGCATCTTTTAAATCTACTTCATTTGCCAAAGCAACCAAAAGATCTAAGGTCTTTTTGGTGATTCTATTCTTAGAGAAATCAATAAGAACATCTTCATTTTGAATAGAAAACTCCGCTTGCCTATTTTTATCTAGGTGTAAATCTTTAAGAGTCGTTTTTTCGATTTCTTTAAAGTGATCTGATAAATCATGCCAAGCCTTTGTAGTAGTTGGGTTGATGTTTTTCAATGCCATAGTTATTTTTAATTTTGTACAATTAGATTCGATGATTCACTTTTTGTTTCAGTGATTTCAATGTTGTCTAATCTTGTTTTGGGTGTTTTAATAAACCCTAAGTATTTTGTTTTAATTTCTTTTTTTAAGGGCTTTGCTGCGGGTAATTTTTGTTTGAATGGATCTACTTGTCTGCCGTTTTTCCAAAAACGATAACAAACATGTCTGCCTTCTGTACTTCCAGTTCTTCCTACCCAACCAATAATATCTCCTTGTTTTACAAATTGTCCTTTTTTCACATTTCTTCTTCTCATGTGAAGATATTGGGTTTCGTAGGTGTTATTATGTCTAATTTTCACATACTTCCCATTTCCTCCTTTTTGGGTTGAGGCGATAACGATTCCACTAGCAGTTGCCATAATAGGCGTTCCTTCTCGTGCTGCAAAATCGGTTCCTTTGTGAGGTTTTATTCGATAACCATAGTGTCTAATTCTTCTTTTTAAATTGTAAGGAGAAGAAATTCTTGAACCAAATTTTATGGGTGATTTTAAAAACTGACGTCTCAATATTTTACCCTCATCATCATAATAGTCTACCAGACCCTTTGTACTATCGGCTAAAAATCGAAAGGCATAAAAATCCCTATTTTTATGTTTAAAAACGGCAGATTTAATATTTCCGAACCCTGCAAATATGGTGTCATTTATGTATTTTTCTTCATAAACAAGTTTGAACTCGTCTCCCTTTTGGAGTTTGTAAAAATCCAATGTCCAAGCATAAATGTCATCTGCAATTGTATTAGTCAACCCTGCATTTACATGTAGGCTATCCATGGTCACAGACAAACTTGAAAATATTTTTCCACCAATTTCTTTTTCTATAATTTTAATGGGTTTTTTATAGCGATGCGCCGTAACTATGGAGTCTGAAAACGCGACAATTGTTGCATTTATTTTGTCATGGTTATAAATAAAAACTTGTGCTTTTTCTGTAGAATCTTTATGTGCTAAAATTGTATAGGGCTTACCTGCACGCACCCTTCTTACATCGAAGGTTTCTTTTATAGTACTTGCAATTTTATTGATTGTAGGATACATCACATGATGCCTATCTAAAATGATCCCAAAGCTTTCACCGCTTTTTATCGTATCTTTTATCACCTTATAATCGTTCAATACGTATCCGTATTCTTTAATGATTACAGGCGGTATTATAATTTTTTCAACAGGTTTTTCTTCTTTTGTAGTACATGAAAGTATCAAAGAAAAAAGAAAGATAAGGGTACATCGTTTTTTCAAGAAATGAATTTTATAGATCATATTTCAATTGACACCAAAAGTACAAATAAAATGCAAGATTTTTTTAATGAATTCCAGGAAGTTAAGGGAACGGTTTCGCAACGATTTAGAAGTAAAGCTTAATCATAAATTTTCTCAAACGAATTTGCTAATCCTTTATAAGCTTCTAAATCGGCTCTTAATGAACCTACGGCTAGAGATGCTTTCATTTTAATTGGAATTTTATTTTTATCGGCAGTAATCCAAATTGTAACACTTTCTTGTGCTTTAAAAATTCGACCAGCCTGCACTAAGGGTCTAAATTTTAAAGTCTTTACCTTTCCGACTTTTGTTTTTAGAGTTTCTTTTCCTAAAAAACGAAGCTTAAATGGGTAGATTTGTGAGTCTAAGAACATGTCAATACTAATTTCATCTCCTTTTTTTAAGGTATCAACGTTTTGATTTCTTAAATAATAAAAAGAGGAGAGCATGTCTTGGACCTCTGAAAATGTAATCGACGTATCTTTTTTCTTAATAAAATCTTGAACTAGTGCTTTTTTAGTATTATAATTAAACGTAGTATTTCTGTTTTTTTTATAACCGCCTTCGTCTATTTTACGTTTGAAAAAGTAAGGTTTTACAAATTCTTTATCAAAATAACTTTCATAGGTATCATCTACTTTGAAAAACCATTTAATCATTCCGGAAGTCCATCCAGTACCAGTTGCATGTAAAACTTTTTCACCATTAAGTTCCTTTTCCTCGAGTTTTAAGACAGCGGTTCCGGCACGCATCCAGCCGCTATAGCTCATTTTATAACGAAGCCACTCTCCGTTTTTAAAGACGGTGTTTTTTTCTGGACTAATTTCTTGGCTAAAAGTCGTTAAGGCTATAAAAAACAGCGCAAATAAGAAGGTTCTCTTTTTCATGGATTTCAAACTTATAAAAAAGTATTGACAAATTGTGTTACAAAAATTATAAAAGTAATTTTTAATGAACTTATTGTGAATCAGTCCCCCAATTTTTCAACTCTTCCTCAGACCATAGATACGGATAAAAAATCCTACGTTGGAATTTTGGATGTAGGTATTTCCGCCAACTACTCCCTCCAGTAGCCTCTAAGTCTTTGTCTTTTCCTCCTAAATATTTTCCAGCAGCATTGTAGTGTGCAAGCACCCATTTTACGTTTACAGTTTGATCATAATGACGCATTGCTTGAATTAATTCTTCGTTTTCTTGAACTTCTTTTGGGAGTTGTTTGAATTTTTTAGATAAATTAATTTCGTTATAATCTTCCATAAAATCAATAAAGTCTCCCAAATACTTTTTGTCAAACAAATTGATTAAGGTTGATTTTTTTCCTGTTTTATGATTTACACCCGCAGCCTGCCAATACAAATGATCATAGGCATTTTTAAAGGAGGAGTTTCGGTCTATTGTATCTCTAAATCGTACATCGATTAATTGAATTAACTCTGTAGAAGCGAATTCAATTTTTCGATACTGAGCACTTTGAAAACCACTTGCTGGTGTTAAAGTATTCCTGAATTTTAAATATTGTTCTCGCTCCATTCCATCTGCCATAACTGTAAAAGAACTGCTTAGCATGTCAAAATATCGACTAATTCTGTTTAGGTGCATTGCAAATTTTTCTGCAGAAACTTCAGCTGTTTTAGCAACTTGATCAATTTCCCATAAAACCATCTTAAACAATAATTCATTTACTTGATGATACATGATAAATACCATTTCATCAGGTTGGTTGGTCCTTGGAGTTTGTAACCCCAACAATGCGTCTGTCTGTATATAATCCCAATAAGTAATTGGAGTACTCCACAATAGACCTTCTAGCATGGCGTCTAATGGAACCCCGAGCTTGTCGTATTTTTCCTCGATAGCCTTTAATATTTCATCTTTTCTCATTTCTTCTATTTTAGTTAAAATTTTATTCACTTACTTACTTCTTCAAAAGTGAATTTATGAGAAAGGTGATTTAATGTTTTTAAAGTTTTGACGTTTCATTCGTATTTCTTTAAAATCCTATAAAAAGTGCTTGTTTATGGGATTGTTTTTTTATAATGTGCCTCTTTTTGCTTGTTCTCTTTCAATTGATTCAAATAGGGCTTTGAAATTTCCTGCACCAAAACCTCTGGCACCCATTCTTTGAATGACTTCGAAAAATAATGTTGGCCTATCTTCAATTGGTTTTGTGAAAATTTGTAATAAATACCCTTCCTCATCAGCATCGATCATAATCCCAAGCCCTTTTAATTTTTCGATATCCTCTCTTAATTCATGGCTGTGTTCTTCCAATCTTCCAGGAACTGATCTATAATATTCTTCTGGCGGGGTTGATAAAAATTCTACTCCGTTAGATTTTAATTGACTTACTGTTTTTATAATGTCATCTGTTGCAACAGCAATATGTTGTACACCTGCACCTTCATAAAAGTCTAAGTATTCCTCTATTTGAGAACGCTTTGCTGCTTTTGCGGGTTCGTTAATTGGAAATTTAATTCGTCCATTTCCGTTCGACATCACTTTACTCATCAATGCAGAATATTCTGTGTGTATCTGTTTGTCATCAAAGGATAAGAAGTTCTCAAAACCCATTACATCTTCATACCATTTTACCCACACATCCATTTGGTTCCAGCCCACATTTCCTACCATGTGGTCAATGTATTTTAAACCTGCTGATGGTGGATTGTATGCTGATTCCCATTTTTGAAAACCCGGTAAAAATGCGCCATTGTAGTTTTTTCGTTCTACAAAGAGATGAACTGTTTCTCCGTAGGTATAGATTCCTGATCGTACAACTTCTCCATGTTCATCCGATTCTACAGTTGGTTCCATGTAAGATTTTGCGCCTCTTGAAGTGGTTTCTTCATATGCTTTTCGGGCATCTTCTACCCAAAGAGCAACCACTTTTACACCGTCGCCATGTTTTACAATATGGTCGTTGATTGGTGATTTGCTATTTAATGGCGTTGTCAATACCAATTTTATTTTATCTTGAGTCAATACGTAACTCACGGAATCTTTAGACCCTGTCTCTAATCCTCGATATGCATGTGATTGAAAGCCAAATGCTGTTTTGTAGAAGTGTGCCGCTTGTTTTGCATTTCCTACGTAAAATTCTATGTAATCTGTTCCTAACAATGGAAGGAAATCTTGTGCGCCTGCAAATATTTTTTCTAAACCGTAGTTTACTGATTTTATATCTTTTGCCATCTTGTGATGATTTTATGTTTTTTAGACCTCACAGGTTTTCAAAACCTGTGAGGTCTTTTGTTTATTGATTTGTTTAATATTTTAAGAAAGCTATTTGCTGGCAAATATGTTAGCCCTGATTGTAGTGAGATCCTTTTTGTTTTTCACAAAAAGAGATAGCGAAAAGCAGGAAATAGCTTCTAATAATTTTTGTTTTAATGACCGTTTCTATTTTTTTGACCACATAGAAAACATAGTTTTGAATCTGTTGCTACCTCCTTCCCTTTGGGAAGGTTTGGATGGGCTATAACCAAGATTTATAGTACTCTTCATCGGCAATTTTCATCGCTTCTTCTGTTACTTGTAGAGGTTTAAATGTGTCAACCATTACCGCCAATTCTTCTGTTTTTGTATGACCAATACTACGCTCAGTTGCCCCTGGGTGGGGACCATGAGGGATTCCAGCGGGGTGCAAAGAAATATGTCCTTGATCTACGTCGTTTCTGCTCATAAAATCGCCATCTACATAATACAATACTTCATCAGAGTCGATGTTACTATGATTGTAAGGTGCAGGAATTGAGTCTGGGTGGTAATCGTACATGCGGGGAACAAAACTACAAATGACAAAGGTATTAGTTTCAAACGTTTGATGTACCGGAGGCGGTTGGTGAATTCGCCCGGTAATGGGTTCGAAATCGTGAATAGAAAAGGCGTACGGAAAATTATAACCATCATAGCCAATCACATCAAAAGGATGGGAGGCATAGGTCATTTCTATAATTTCACCTTGTTTTTTTACTTTAATTAGAAAATCGCCCAATTCATCATAAGTTTCTAATTCATGCGGTCTTCTTATGTCTCGTTCGCAAAAAGGAGCGTTTTCTAGTAATTGACCAAACCAATTTCTATATCTTTTTGGCGTGTAAATTGGTGAGTAAGATTCAATAATAAAAAGACGATTGTTTTCATCATCAAAGTCCAACTTGTAGATAATTCCTCGAGGAATTACCAAATAATCCCCGTATTTAAAATCGATGTTTCCGAGATGGGTTCTTAACTTCCCTATTCCTTTGTGTATGAAGATAACTTCATCAGCGTCCGTATTTTTGTAAAAATAATCTGTAGTCGTTTTTTTTGGTGCTGATAAAATGATATTACAGTCCGCATTTGTTAAAACGATCTTTCTACTTTCTAAGTAGTCGTTTTCTGGCGGTACTTGAAAGCCTCTAAATCGATAAGATTGAATGTTGTTCGCTTTCGCAATTTTTGGTTTCACAGAATATTGTTTTCCAATTTTCTTAACCATCGTGGGTCTGTGCTCGTGATAACTGTTGGTAGACATTCCGTCAAAACCAATGGTTCCAAAAAGTTGTTCGTAATATAAACTTCCGTCTTTTTTGCGAAATTGTGTGTGTCTTTTGGGTGGAATTTTCCCTAACTTATGATAAAAAGGCATGATTTATTATAGTAAATGAATTAATAAATACAATGACCAATTTCAATGTTGAATAGAACTGATACATTGTTGCATTGACATATTAGAACATTAGAACTTTATTCAGGATTGCGCTTTATCAAATATTTTAAAAAAGTTAATAAGTCTGGAAACATAGCAGCGTTTTAAGAGTGTTCTCCACAAATATACAGAAAACTAATTTGGGGACTTCTAACTTTCAGGTGCTAATTCTACCTCTAATCCATCCATTGCTGGAGTCATCTGAATCTGACATCCCAATCGGCTATTGTCTTCTACATGAAAGGCTTCTGCCAACATCATGTCTTCATCAATGCTCATTTCTGGTAATTGATGATCGGAGTTCACGTAACATTGACATGAGGCACACATGGCCATTCCGCCACAAATACCAATAGTTCCTTCTTCTGCCAATTCATAAGAGCGAACCACTTCCATTAAATTCATCGCCATATCTGTAGGGGCTTGAATCTCATGAAGTATTCCCTCTCTGTCCGTTATTTTTAAAGTAATGTCTGGATTCATTATTCAATTTTCTTTACGACTGCCTTAGGTGCTTCTTTTCTGGTTCCATCAAAACCATCTACGCCTCCAACTGTGGTATACTTCATTACATATTTTTTGTCGGGAAAAATACGCTTATAGGCACTTTGACACATTAATGTAGCTTCATGAAAACCACATAAAATCAATTTTAATTTTCCTGGATACGTGTTTACATCTCCAATGGCATAAATTCCAGGAATGTTGGTTTGGTAGTCTAATGCATTGTTTACTTTTATGGCATTCTTCTCAATTTCTAACCCCCAATTTGCAATAGGACCTAGTTTTGGCGACAAGCCAAAAAGTGGAATAAAATGATCTGTTTCAATTGTAAATTCTTCGCCACCATTTTGCACAATAGCAACTCCTTCAACTTTATCGGTTCCAACGATTCCTTTCACTTCTGCAGGGGTAATCATCGTAATTTTACCCGCGTCTTTTAATTCTTGTACTTTATCTACAGAATCCAAAGCGCCTCTAAATTCATTTCGTCTATGAATTAAAGTGACAGAAGCCGCAACGTCTGTTAAAAAAATCGACCAATCCAATGCGGAATCTCCACCTCCTGAAATGACTACTTTTTTATTTCTGTAAAATTCGGGATCCCGAATGATGTATTCGACTCCCTTGTCCTCAAAATCGGAAATATTTGGAATTGGAGGTTTTCTAGGTTCGAAAGAACCGAGTCCGCCAGCAATCGCTACAATTTTTGCGTGGTGATTTGTGCCTTTGTTGGTAGTAACAATAAAGGTTTCGTCTTCTTGTTTTTCTATGGTTTCTG